>ERZ827156.1570-NODE-1570-length-26560-cov-12.426599_pt1 | contig 26560 bp, 6 predicted proteins | sample MGYA00519919_ERZ827156 | MGnify/ENA primary metagenome ERZ827156 (study PRJEB31778, sample SAMEA3449269) | human gut metagenome | biome: human gut; feature: human-associated habitat; material: faeces | place: United Kingdom | collected 2010/2012 ...
TAGCAAGACACGGATGTGACAACAAGACGGAGTGTTTGAAGTACGTGGTGATGCATCCGGAAGTGAGTAATGAAGAAATCATCCGTTTTTATACCTATTTGAAATAGCATGCTTTGTTCAACAAAGCAGTTCATTTGTGCAGATAGCTATCATACACCATAGAAGCCCTCTTCATGTATCTCACTGTTCTTTCTGTAAAGCGTTGCATTCTTGTATCCACAGTGTAGTTTGCATGATCCCATTCAGACCGCCATGTCATCTTGTAATGCGCCAATTGAAGAACACTCTTATCAACCGGCACTGTCTTCACATTATCAATGTAGTGAATGCTAAATGCATAATCGGGACCTGTTCTTGCAATTATCTTTGGGCATCTGTGCATAGGAATCGTTCTGTCATAGGTATCAAACAGCAATCCCTTTCTTATCACTTCTTCTCGATTCTTGAGTGTATCCAACGAATGAAAGAAGGTATCATCCTTGATCTACATATTACCAAGAGAAAATGGAGGATGCCTGAATACCGTATGTGACGTTTGAGAATAAGGAATCTAGTAATCCCTGTAAAGGTGTGCCACTAGGATTGAAGATCATTTCATCAATGTCAATCATGATTGTGTAGTTAAACTGCTCCTTATGACGATAGTAACAGCTATTCATCATTGAAATCTGGGAGAGTCTTTGTGGATAGGGTCGATTAAACTGAGGCCATGTAAACCGGTAAAGGAGTAGTCTGTTCCCATACAACTGTTTCAGAACAGGCAAATAGTCCACGGGAGTTCCTTCATATAGGATTACCTTATCAACACCACATGCCAGCGAATGCTGAACGAACAGTGCCGCCTCATAGAAAGAGTTATAATTGGATAAGTAAGCACAAGTGGCTATTCCACTTTTCCTCCTTTTCGGCAGAACACAAACTGTGCAGTTCGAGATGAATAGGTCCGTTGCATTGTTGCGTAGCATCACTGGAATCCTTGCAGATGAGAACTCCGCTGCAAGCGAAGCACCATATTTGATAATGGCACAGTTCCTCTTTGCGATAATCATTCGCTTCCCTCTCAGCCATCTGCCGTTATAATGCAATTCATACACTCCAAGAGAAAGATCACTCCTGTTTTCCGGCAACTGAAGGGAGGAAATGATAACAGTGATGGTAATGGTGTTTGAATCGATTTCAGCGAAGGCATCTGCAATGTAAGGCTTTGTTGGGGAGTATGTTTGGATGAACGTCTTGGTAATGTCAATGACATACAACCGCGAAGGAATGAAACGCAATAGAGTACTTGATGAAGTGAAGGAGTATAACCAACTTGAAATGGAAAGAAGACCAACAATAAGGCACAAAGAGAGAAGCATGACTTGTCATAGATTGTCACTAGACTATAACGAAACTGAACGAATGATAATCTATCATTCCCTTATTTGCCTCTATTTCATTATTCATTAATCAAACATGCGTTTTCCTCAGAGTGCGGCTCTTGTTCTCTTTGTGTGTATTTCATACCTTGTTTCATCTCATACTGACTGGGGTGTATTGTCAGTAGTGAAGTGTGGGCAGATAAGCTGCATAAACCGTAGTAGCATAAGGGTCAGGATCAAAGCGAGAGAGGCAAAACCGAAGCAGCCAGTGAGAACTCTTTCCATAGAAGACAGTGAAATGAAAAGGGCAGACATTTCATGTGGTGATGCATATCCTATGTACTCTCCTTCATGATTAGGCCTATGGAAGAATCGAGTGTTATGATTACTACTATGAGTTGCACACTCATTACCTCATGGAGCTCACTCATCACAAACGAATTGATATCGTCAACGAGAAGCGGTTTTTCCATTCATTAGTACCGAATGTGGAGAAGATGAGCAGTCATTGTTCATCACTTGATGGTATTCCTGTAATGGAGGTGTGAAGGACTAGAAATCGTTTCATTCTTCTCAAATCATATGGAGTCTCTCCTATACACATGTGATGGAGATCAAGAGTACACGTATTGTCAGAACTACTATCTCATGCAGATCAAAATGAACTCTCAGCATTGTGTTAGTTTTGAGCCGGCTCCATGTTATTTGTCCTCAATACTGTTCATGACTAGATGTGCATAATGTGAGTTACAGTGGAGTTACTCTCGTGAACCACTTGACGTAATCCTATCCATTTCTCTTCATTTTAGTTATGACAGAAGACAGATTCTTCCCATTCTGATGAAGAGATGGAGAGGACCCATCAGTACTGTTCTCTTCATTGAAGAAGACCAGTTGAGAGATGTAGCTGCTTTCATTCTTCAACAGAAACGAACCAACATCATGTATTCACTCTACATTCGTCACTCTTTCTCCTCAAACATCCCATATGTAGCAAGAAAGGGAAAGAGAGTGTACTATGTGAATGGCATCTATCCAAGGAACACTCTTCGTAATATTGGAATTGAGAGCATCCTCACTTCTCATTACTTGCTTTTGAACATCGACACGATTCCATCCATCAACACCTATGATTCGATTCTTGAGAATGCGAGGTTGCTAGAAAACCACAAGAATGTGTTGTTGTTGCCAGTTTTCTATTCTTCGAGAAGAGTGTCGCAGATGGTGAAAGTGATGAAGAATTATGAGGAATTGTATTCTTAGGTGAGTGTTTGAAAGAGTAGAGTGAAGTTAATCCCATCCACGAAAGAAGAATTGCTGAAGGAAGCCGAATTGCGATTGAATTCTTCCCACCAGAGTGATGTGATTGTGTTTCACGCGGTAAATGAATAGTGCATTCAAGAATTGGATGATTGGATGAGAGAGAAAGGAAAGAACGCCTACGAGACACAATTGACGAAACTGATTGAACCGTGTTGAATGCAATTGGAATTAACCAATAGAAATGGAGTGTTTAGGAGATCTGTATTGAATCCCCTTTTCAATTCACTTTTCGTGAATGAATGTCGAAATGACTATTACTTCATGTGGAGGCTGCAGAATGATGGTTGCTGCGGAATGATGGTTTGAATCGTAGGATACTCCTTTTCAACTCTTCCACAGTCATTTGGTGTGACTTTGTCATTGCCCATTTACACAGTCAAGAATAGTGAAGAAGAGGAACAGGAGCTTCTCTCGTTGTACACCTATCTAATAAGTCTAAAGGCGGTGTAATTCCAGGAGAATGCTCCAAAACGGGAATTATGGAAACACCCCAAGGTCAAATTCGAGATAGGGTTATCTAAAGTCTGTGAGGTTCCCTAAGACAGATGTTTTCCTCATACACTATCATAAGGGCGCCCCTACATCGACTGATTTCCGCGCTCGTCCTTTTGAGTGAGCATCTATCATATGTTACTCGGCTACCCTAGTACTATTCATACACCTTCATGTTGATACTCGGACCGGGACAATTTGAAACAAATCACACTGCTCAGATCCATCATGAGCCATCAGCCATGATCAATCATGATCAGTCATAACTCATTAGGTGCAATAGCAACCCGCTGGGCTCCATTCCAGCACAGTGCTTAGTTCAACCAACAGTGATTGCTTTGTTGCAAGAAACACATGATGTACACAATCGAAACACCACCATTGTGCAGATTGCGGATGTCGAAGTCAATCACAGAGAGCGACCGTCAAGAGAGGCAAGACTCACCACGGTATCATTCAACGAGAAACAGCGGTCCTTGCCATGCACCACACGCGCGCCGACTCCAGCACGTCCGCGTAGCTGAACCTGCCCACCAACAGTGCAGCGGAAGCCCTCCAGCGTGATGCGCCCACTCAGTAAGTCGCGCACGTGCACGTCCCACGGCTCCAAGCCCGCCGCGTACATCGCTTCCACCACCACGCGGTTCGCCGCGCCCACCAGCGGCACCAGCTCCGTCACCTCGCCCACGCGCATGTTGAACTCCACGCCCGCGCCCACGAAGCCACTCGCGCCGATCGCGTAGCACAGCTTCCACTGCTCCGTCGCGGAGCCCTCCGTGAACAGCCAGCGCACCGTGCGGTCCTCGCCCACCGGCATCACCGCCGACGCCACGGGCTCCTCGCTGCACGCCTCGCGCACGTACTTCAGGGACTCAGCGCCCTCCACCGCGAACACCAGCGTCGAGTAGGTTCTCTGGAAGTTGAAGATGGAGATCGACGACGACGACACCTTGATCGTGTACGACACGGGCGCCGAGAACGTCAGCGCGCTCCAGCCCGCCACGCTCGCGTCGAACACCACGCGGTTCACGCCGTCCACCAGCTCCGTCACCGTCTTCATCACGCTGCTCGCGCCCGTCGTCAGCGTCACCTCCAGCGTCACCGCGCTCAGCTGGTGGTTCTCGATCGTCACCACGAACTGCTCCACGCGGCTCAGCACGTCCGCGGCGTGCGCCGTCGAGAACGTGAACACCGCGTTGGCCGCGCTCGTCGCGTACAGGATCAGCTCGCCCTCCGGCTTCATCAGGCTGTCCAGCACGCCCGTCACGTGGTAGCCGCTGTTCGCCATCGTCGCGAAGTACGGCACGCGCTCCTGCTCGAAGGCCTCCGACTTGGGCGTCGTGTACGTGATCGCGTGCGCCTGGTTCGCCACTGAGAACCACGCGTTGTACTCCGAGGTCTGGCCCGTCACCGACGCGCCCACCACGTCCACCACCGCCGCCGTGTTCTGGATGCCAATCTCGCCGAACTTGTAGCACAGGCGGTACGAGCCCTCCAGACTCGCGTCCACCACCGCCGACGCCACGCCGTCCTCCACCGTCATCGTCACCTCCGCCGCGGGCACCGCCGAGCAGCGCTCCGTCGGCTGCACCAGGAGCAGCTTGTCGCCGCTCTCCAGGTTCAGACCCGTCAGCGCCACCACGTTCTTCATCGCCTTCAGCAGCGTGTGGCCCGGCGTGCCGCTCACCGACAGCGTGCTCGGACTCACCTGGCGCACGCGGAACTGGTACTCGTCGTACGCGAAGAAGGCGTCGCCCGCGAAGGCGTAGCACAGCTTCAGCAGGCCCTCGCTCGTCGTCGTCAGCGGCAGCGTCACGTTCGCGCGGTACGCGTTCAGCGAGGCCACCACTTCCATCTCCGTCGCGTGCACCAGCTTCAGCGTCGCTCCCGCCTCCACCGCGATCTTCTCCGTCAGGTGCAGGAAGCGCGCGCTCGGCTCGTACTTCTGGATGTAGGCGTACACGCCGTCCACCAGGATCGCGTTCAGACCCGTCCACTTGCCGTTCACCATCGACGCCTGCATCGAGGGGAAGTACGCGGTCAGGTCACCGCTGCCGCCCAGACGCAGGATCGTGTAGCTGCCGTCCTCCGAGTCCATGGCGCCCTCCACCGCGATGTCGGGCAGCACGGCGCCGAAGGAGTCGCTGTAGTCGTGCAGCGTCGCCGCGCAGTCCGCGTCCGCCGCCACCAGCTTGAACTCGTCCTCCGTGCTGGAGCTGCCCTCGAACGAGAACACGTAGCGCTCGCCCGACACCACGTCCTTCGTGAACGCGCTCTGGCCGTTCAGGCTGCTCAGCTCGTACGCCGTCATCGCCCAGCTGTAGAACACCTCCGGCTCCTCGCGGAACTTGTAGCACACGCCCACCGCGCAGGTAGGCTTCGTCGCCAGCACCAGCGTCGCCGTCGCCGACGCGTTCAGCTCCTCCATCGGCGTCAGCAGGCTCTCGCAGCTGCAGCCCAGCGCCACGCGGTCGCCCGCGCGCGCGCCCTGCGCCGTCGCGAAGGCGTACTGCTTCTCCTTCTTCACCACCGCCTTCAGCTTGTCGCCCACGCTCACCGTCAGCGCCTCCGCGCTCGTGAAGCCGTCCACCTCCATCAGGATCGAAGTCATCGCCGGCTTCTCGTGCACGAAGCGGTAGCACAGGAACCACGCGCGCGGCGTCGACGGCTCGATGCCCTCCACGCCCACCGTCACCGTCGTCTGCAGGCTCTCGCCGCTCGCCACCACGGGGAACACCAGGCGGTTCGCCGCGCTCTCGTCCTCGCACGACGTCGACGCGATGATCACGCTGTCGCCCTCCGCGCTCACCACGAAGGTCTTCGGCTGCGTGAGCACCAGCACCGCGCTGTCGCCCGCCGTCGCCGTCAGGCCCGCGAAGCTCTTCACGCGGATCGCCACCTGCGGCAGGAACAGCGCCGGCTCGCCGTTGAACTTGATGCAGCCGAACAGCTCCGTGTTCACCTCCTCCGCCGCCGAGCGCAGCACGCTGAAGTACAGCTGCGCGCCCTCCGAGTTGATCGGCTGGAACGCCGTCGCCGCCGCGCACTCGCTCTGCGACTTCACCAGCAGGAAGCGGTCGTTGTCGCTGATGGCCTTGTTCGCCGGGAACACCAGCTTCTTCTCCTTGTTCAGCACCACCGCGTTCACGCTCTGCTCCGCGTCCACCGCCGTGCCCTCCAGCACGCCCACGAAGCCCGGCATGGACTTCACCGCCACCGTGCTGCTCGTCTGCACCGGCGTCTCCGCGCCGAAGGCGTAGCACACTCGGTACACCGAGCCCGCCAGTGCCTCGGGCAGGTTAAGGGTGAACTGGAAGTGGCGCGCCTCCTCGCCGCGCGCCTCCACGTCCGCCGTGTACACGTACGCGCTCGCGTCGGCGCAGTCCTGTCCGCTCAGCACCAGATGCACCTTGTCCTGCGTCGAGTAGCCGCTCACGGCGTTCTCGTCGTCCAGGTAGAAGGCCTTCGGCTGGCTCACCACGAACGCGTTCGCGTTGCCCTGGCTCACGCCGTTCACGCCCGCGAAGTGCTTCACTCTCAGCGCCAGCGCCGGGTACTCGTTCCAGGCCTCGTTCGTGAACTTGTAGCACAGGTGGAACTCCTTGCCCGCGCTCAGCGTGTTCATGCTCACCACCGCGTAGAACGCCTCCGCGTCCACCAGCTTGTGCATCGCGCCCTCCTGGCTCCGCTCCGCGCACGACGCGCCGCTCTCCGCCCACGCCACCATGTCGCTCTCCGCAAAGCCCGCGCCCAGCAGGAACAGCTCCTTCGTCTTGCCGGCCACCACCGAGTCGATGCTGCCCACCGTGCGCTCCGCGTCGAAGCCGCTCACCGCGTACACGTGGAAGACGCCCTCCACCTTGTCGCCGGACGCCGTCAGCGTCGAGAACTGGTAGCACATCTTCAGGTCCTCCGCCGCCGTCGCGTAGGTCATGTTCACCACGATCGCGAAGCCCGTCGCGCCGTCCAGCACCGTCGTCTGGAACACGCGGCCGTCCAGCGCGTTCTCCTCCAGGCACGCGCTCGCGCTCTGCACCAGGTACACCTTGTCCTGCGTCGAGTAGCCGCTGATGTGGAACACCTTCGCCTGGTTCGCCACGAGCCCGCGGTTCGAGAAGCCCTCCAGCGACTCCACCGTCAGCTCGCCGGGCTGCATCACCTTCAGGCGCAGGTTCTCGTAGCTCTTCCAGTAGCCGGGGTCGCGGCTGAACCAGTAGCACGCGTGCACGTTCTCGCGCGACTCCTTCGTGAAGCGCAGCGTCGACTCGCACTTGTTGCTGTTCGCCGGGCACGTCACCACCGACGCGCTGCTGTCCGCCTCGGGGGAGATCACCGCATCGGGCAGGCGACGACCGAAGCCCGGGTCGCTGTCGCAGTCCTCGCCGTCGTTGATGAACTTGATGTAGTCGCCCGTCTTCAGCTGCATGCCGTACAGTTGCAGCGGCTTGTTGCCGTTCACCACCGCCATGTCCACGAAGCCACTCGAGTCCACGTCGTTGTCTGTCAGGCCCAGCAGCTTCGACACCGTGAACGTGATCGCCGCGTACTTCTGCGCCTTGTGCGCGCCGAAGCGGAAGCACAGCGCCAGCGGCTGCTGCGCCGTCACGCTCACCGCGTTGAACGTCGTTCTAAACACCGTGCGCTCCGCGTTCTGCGCCTCCACCGTCATGTCCACGGCCGCCGCCTCCGAGCACTCCGCGTCCGCCGGCACGGCGAAGAAGCTGTTGTCCAGCACTCTGTGCTGCACCAGCGAGAAGGTCAGCTCCTTCGTGTAGTTCGCCACGAAGGCGTCCACGTTGCCCTTGTTCACGCTCGTCACGCCCAGCACCGTGTTCACCAGCACCTCCAGGCCCGCCACCTTCATGTACGCGTCCGCCGAGCTCGTCATCGCCGCGCTGTACATGTAGCACAGCTCGTAGCGCTCCGCCTCCGCGAACGCGAACTCCGCGAACGTGTACTCCGCCGTCGCCGCCAGTTCCGTCGCCTCCACATTACCCTCGCACGACTCGCCGTGCTTCACGAAGAAGGCGCGGTCCGAGCTGCGCAGGCTGATGCCGCGGAACTGGATCTCCACCGGCTGGTCCTTCACCACCACGATCGAGCGGCTCGGCGCCATCACGCCCTCCACCGCCATCGTCTCCACCGCCATCACGTGGAAGGCGCTCGGCAGCGCGAACCAGCTGTTGCGCTCCACGGGGCTGCGCACGTAGCACACCGTCACGTCGTCGTTGGCCACCTTGAAGGACACCGGCGTCGTCGTGGTCGCCGTGTTGCCCTCCACCTGCACCGTGTACTCGTTCACCAGCTGCAGCGTGAACTCCTTCGTGCTCAGGATGTCGTCCATGAACTCCACGAACGTGATCTGGCTCGCCGTGATCTCCTTGATCGTCATCTTGTACGCGCGCTTCTCCGCGCTGTCGCGGTCCACCACGATCACCTTGTCGTTCTTCGACAGCAGCGGCGTGAAGTCGTTGCCGTTCGTGCTCGCCGTGTACTGGCTCCGCACCTCGCCCGTCGCCGCGTGGAAGCTGATCGTCATCGTCTCGGGCAGCGGGTAGCCGTACTCCACGCACGGGTTCTCGCTCACCACGTCGCTCGGCACCTTCACGAAGCGGATGCGGTCGCCGCTCTCCGCCATCGAGTCCGACGGGAACGTCAGCGTCACGCTCGCCGCCTCGCCCGCCACCAGGCGCGCGGGGTGCACCGCCGACAGCTTCATCACGTCCACGCCGCCCGTGTACTGCGGAATCTCGCTCCACGAGTCCTCCTTCGACACGCGGAACAGGATCTTGTACTCGCCCAGCGGCAGCGTCTCCAGCACCACCGAGCGCGAGCACGTGCTCAGCGCGCGGTCGATCGGCTGCTCGCCGCCGCACTTCGCCGGGTTCGTGCACTCCAGGCGGATCTCCGGGCGGATGTCCGTCGAGTCCGCGTAGTCGCAGTCCTGGCCCACGAAGATCGGGTCGCCCACCATGTAGAAGGACTCCGTGTCCGCCTTGTGGAAGGTCAGCTTGATGAAGCGGCCCTTGCTGTTCAAGCCGTAGAAGCCCTTGTACGACGAGAAGGTCGTGTCCGCGTCCAGGAAGGCCGGCGACCACGGGCCCGCCACGCTGCTCGAGTAGCTGCTCTCCACGTGCTCAATGCGCGTAGACAACTCGTCCTTCGACAGCCAGTACAGCTTCGTCATCTTGTAGCACGACTTCAGGTCGGGCACCAGCCACGACTCCGCGCCCGGACCCAGCTTCAGCGGCGAGTCGCGGTTGAAGTCCGTCAGCAGCGAGTTGAAGTTCGCGATGTACAGGAAGTGGCCGCCCACCGATGGGCGCGCGTCGATGCTGAAGGAGATCGGCGCCTCCGGCTTGCAGCGCTCCGACAGCGAGTTGAACGCCACCGTCACGTCACTGCCCGTCGACAGGAACTTCGCGTCCGCCGCGTCCTCCGTGCCCACCACCGGCACGCCCACGCTGTACACCTCCATGCGCAGCGTCGGATTGAACACCGGCACCTTGTTGTTGAACGCGTAGCACAGGCCGAACGAGCGCACGCCCGCGTCCACCACCGTCGCCTCCACCGCGTACGCCGTCGTCTGCGTCTCCTCGTAGCGTCCGCTCTCCAGCGTGAAGAACTTGAAGCTGAACGGCTGGTACGCGCTCAGGAACTCGTCTCTCAGCCCGTGCAGTGTCACCGTGTGCGTGTAGGCGCCCACGGAGCTGGGGCAGAACATGTTGCCCTGGTTCTCGGGCTCCACCGTCACGTCCGTCACGCCGTAGAACTCGTTCAGCATCGCCTTCATGTCGTCCAGCGTCAGCGTCAACACCTCGCGCTTCACCAGCTCCTGCACCATGCTGTGGTAGCCCGCGTGCTCGTCCGCCGCGGACGCCAGCTTGTCCATCAGGAAGGACACGTACAGGTGGCTCGGCGTCTCCATCGCGTTCTTGCGGCACGTCAGCGTCACCTTCATGTCTCTGTAGGTCGGCTCCGCGAAGGTCAGCTTCGTCGAGCACTCCATCTTCTCCTCGTCGCAGCCCATCACGCCCGCGCCCACCGCGTTCACCTTCTCCAGCGTGCAGTCCGCCTCCTTCTCCACGAACGCCAGCTTGTCGTACGGGCCCACCGAGCCGTGCACGCGCAGCGACTTCTCGATGCCCACCGCCGCCTGGCACTCGTTCAGCACGCGGTTGCGACTCACCGTCACGCCCGCCTCGTTGCCCAGCTGCGCCAGCACGCACGGCGACTCCATCGACGCGTTGCTGCACTCGTCGTCCACGAACACCAGGTAGTAGCGGCTGCTCTCGCCCGCCGGCTCGTAGCGCACGCGCACGCTGCCCAGGTCCGCCATGGCTCTCGCCACGTCCAGCTGACCCGCGTTCTTCGTCATGTTGAACGCCACCTCCAGGCCGTCCTCGCGCACGTAGGACAGCGTGAACGCCTCGGGCGCCTCGCTGGCCACCTCCACCGTCCACTCCACGTACTTGCGGCAGCCCACGTTCACCTCGTCCACCTTCGTGTCCATCACGCGCAGAATCAGCTCCGGGTAGGCCTTCACCTTGCCCGCGCCGGCGAACTCGTAGCAGAGCTTGTAGTAGGCGTCGCCCTCCGTGCCCATCGCGATGGTGTACATCGCCTGCGCGCTCTCCACCGTCGCCTCGAAGCCCTCCTCCTCGCACGCGCGGTCGCTCAGCACCCACTTCGCCAGGTCGCCATTGGCGATGCCCGTGCCGATGAACGCCACGTTGCTCGCCACGTTCTTGGGAATCACCTGCGGCGCCGTCCGCGTCACCTCCTTCACCATCACCCTCACGCCCGTGGCCACCACGCCCTCGTTGAAGAACTGGTAGCACAGCTCGTACTCGCCGCTCGCCACCTCCGTGCGCAGGCGCGCGTTGCGAGCTCTGCCCTCGCGGTTCACGTCAATGTCGTAGTGGCGGCTGCAGCCCTCGCTCGCCACCGGCACGAAGAACAGGTCGTTGCCCGTGCGCTCCACGCCGTTGCCCAGCACGCCGAACTCCTTCTCCACGCGGCGCACCAGGATGTTGTCCGCGCCCAGGTCCACCGCCTTCATCTCCGTCACATAGAACACGCTCACCGCGATCTGCTCCTCGAAGCTCGTCCAGTTGCCGTTCGTGTAGAAGCAGAACTGCCACGCCGGCGTCTCCGTCGTGAACGTCCATGTGAACATCGTCACGCCCTCGCCCAGCGACTGCCCCTGCACACCGCTCTCCACCGGCAGGCTCGCGCACGCGCTCTCCGTCGGCACGAAGCCGAAGCGGTTCTCCTCGTCGTACACCGTTCCCGACACCATGAACTCGCGCGCCTGGTCCTTGACGGCGTCCAGCGGCGTCAGCTTCACGTTGTCCTTCAGCGCGATCACCAGCTCGGGATACGCCATCCACTCCTGGCCCGCGAACTTGTAGCACAGGTACGCCGCGCTCACGCGACCCTCGCTGTGGAAGAACGCCGTCGCCGCCTCCGCGTTCGTCACGTACGCCACCACGTCGCTCTCGCAGCCCGTCGCGCCCTCCGCGATGAAGCGCATCTCCTCGCCGCTCGCCACGTTGATGCCCGTCACGGACACCGCCGTCCAGCGGTCCAGCGTCGCCTCGCTCGGCGACAGCGTCTTGATGGCGTGCAGCGTGATCACGATGTGCGTGTCCAGCGCCGCGTCCTGGCGCTTGCTGAAGCGGTAGCACAGCTTCACCTTCTCCATCTCGCTCGTGAAGGCCAGCGCCACCTCCTCCTGCTCCGCCGCCAGCGTGATGCTCTGCACCGTCTCACCGTTGTAGCGCACCGCCACCGCGGCCGCCGCGCACTCGCTCGCCTCCTCCACGAACCACAGGCTGTCGCCCGCGCCGATGCCTCTGCCCTCCAGCTTGAACACCTTCTCCTGCGCCAGCACGGCCTCGTGGTCGTGCGTCGCCACGCCGCTGAAGTCGTCCACCGAGAACACCTTGAAGTCCGCCTTCGGCGAGGCCGCGAAGTCCTCGTAGCCGAACTTGTACACCGGGCGCACCACGTCCTCCGAGTAGTTCATGAAGCCCACGCCCTGCGTCGACGCGTCCATGCCCTCCACCAGCGCCGCCTCGCCCACCGTCAGCTCCGTGCCCACGTCCAGGCTGCTGGACAGCGCGCTGCGGATCGACTGCATCTTCGCCGCGTTCGAGAAGGACTCCACCTCCGGCTTGCGCGGCAGCTTCGTGAACTCGCTCAGGCGATCGCCAGTGCCGCCCGTCGCGCCCACGATCTCCACCTCCTCGCCGTCCACCGTCGTGAACTTCACGCGGTCCTTGCGCGCCGCGTGGTTCACCTCGTAGCCCTTCACCGACAGGCGCTCGCCCAGCATCTTGCCCACCAGGATCGACTCGTCGCTCAGCGCCGCCGCGCCCTGCGACCACTGCGACTGCGTCAGCTCGTACACCTTCATGCGCAGCGCCACGGGGATGTTGCCGTTCAGGTGGCTGTTGAAGCACACGTAGAACTCCTTGTCGTCCATCTGCTCCGAGCCCTCCTTGAACGTCACCACGAAGTGCTTCAGGTTCGACTCGTCTCTCACCAGCTGCGTGTAGTGCCCGTCGCCCTCCGCGATCGGCACCATCTCCGTGCAGTTCGCGTCGAAGCTGAAGCCGATGTAGTCGTTCGTCGTCAGGTGCGAGCCGTCCACGTAGAACTTCTTCGCCGCGTTCACCACCGCCAGGTTCTCGCCCGACGCGGGGATGATCGTTCGAAGCGCGATGGGGAAGAACTCGAACTGCGCGTAGCGCTTCGCCGCCTCGCCGCGGTACGCGTAGCACAGCGTGTAGATCTCCTCGCTCTGCGCCAGCGACGTCATCGAGAACTCGTTGTTCTGACCCGGCAGCACGTCCAGGCTGTTCTTCTCATTGCCCTCCAGCTCCAGTCTGTCCTCCGCGTTGCCGCAGTCCTCCGACTTGGTCAGCCAGAACTCGCCGGAGATCAGACCGCTGCCGTACAGGCGCAGCTTGTAGCGCAGGAACGAGTAGTGGAAGTTGATGCCGTACACGCTCACCAGCTCCGCCACCTCGCGCACCGCGTTCTCCTGCACCAGCATTGCTTCCGCCGCGTCGAACGCGCAGCACAGGTTCACGTTCTTCGCGGAGTGCTGGAACACGAAGCTCGTCGTCTCCGCGGGGTTGAAGTACAGGCCCTGCGCCAGCGCCACGGCGCCCACCTGCGCGCAGCTGCCGCTCTCCGTGAAGAAGCAGCGGTCCGTCGCCTCCACGCCGCTCTTCTCCTCCGCCTCCATCGCCTGCGCGAAGGTCGCCACTGCGAACTCCACCGGCGCGTAGCGCAGCGCCACCAGGCGCACCGTGAACTGCGGGTACTTGTGGAAGGAGCCGTCCGCCAGGCGCAGGCACGCGGCGTACGTCTCGGCCGCAGCGCCCTCCACGCCGATCGCGCCCGTGATGCTCTCCGCGGCGTTGAAGTCCGCCGCGGCGGAGATCGTCAGGTAGCGCTCCGCGCCGCACTCCTCCTCCGCCGCCACGAAGCGCACGAAGGCGTTGTCCACCGCGCGGCTCAGCGTCACGCTCACCGTCGCGGGCTTGCCCTTCACCACCGTCTTGGGAGCGATCGCCGTGATCGCCACCGTCTCCAGGTTCAGGTTGAACGCGTACATCTTCTCGCCGCTGAACTGGTAGCAGATGCGCGCCGCCGCAGGCTCGCCCGCAAACTGCGCGGACAGCGCCGCGCTCGCCGCGTCCTCCGCCGCCTCGCTCACCTCCGCGCCGTCCTCCGCGTCGCGGAACGACGACAGCAGCTCGAACAGCTCCGTCGCGTCCTCCTCCACGAAGTCGGAGGCGGGCAGCTCGCCGAACACCACGCTCTTAGCGACCGACTGCGCCACCTTCGAACCATCGTTGTAGAAGAGCACGGAACGCGCCGCGCAGTCCGTCTCCTCGGGAGCCATCCAGTGGTAGCTGTCGCCGTTGCGCATCATGTAGCCCTCCACCGTCACCTTCTCCGCGCTGCCCGCCACCGTGCGCTTGGTCGCCTCCGCCACGTCGGCGGACACGAAGCACGTGCGGGGCATCAGCGCGGGCAGCGGGCTGTTCGCGTACGTGTAGCACAGGCCGAAGCAGTGGTAGCCGCCCTCTCTCGGCGAGAGCGTCAGCGCCGCGTTCGCCGAGGACTCCTGCGTCTCGATCACGGCCTGGCTGGTGGCATCCACCTCCACCACCTTGTCGCCGTTCTTGTTCAGCGCCACCAAGAACTCCTCCGCACAGCTGGTGCCCTTGGTCAGCGAGATCCTGTCGCCCGCGCCCACGCCGCTGGTGCCCTCCACGCGCAGCGTCTTCTCGTGGCCCACGACCAGGAAGCGGTTGCCGCCCTCGCTGGTCGAGATGTCCAGCAGGCCCTGGAACACCAGCTTGATGCCGAAGTAGGGCACGAACTGTGTCGGGTTCGCGCCGTAGGCGTAGCACAGCTTGTACTTGCGTGACTCCGTGCCGATCACGTCGAACTGCACACGCTCTCTGTCCACCACCTCGCGCACCTCGAACGGCTCGGCGAACAGCGAGTTGTACACGTCGAAGGACGAGCAGTCCTCCGTGCTTTCGTCCACGAACTGCACGCGGTCGCCGCCGTGGATGTTGATACCCACGATGTTGATCGTGTACGTCGCGTTCAGCGACAGCGACATCTCGTCGTACGTCTTGCCCTCCGACTCCAGCGCCGTCACCGTCGCCACCTCCACGTTGAAGTCGTACAGCTTGTACGGCTCCTCGTCGAACTTGTAGCACAGGTGGTACGGCTCCAGGTCCGCGCTGTCGAACTTCACCTCCGCTCTATGCAGCGCGTCGATGCGCTTGTCGCTCGCGCCGTCGAACGTCACGTAGTTCGCCTCGCACGAGTCGCCCTTCACGTAGCGCACGAAGTCGCCCGCCTTCAGCGACTGGCCCTCGAAGGTGAAGGTCGTCGGCACGCCCGCCACGGCGACCAGCGGCGCCACGCTCGCCACGTCGCTCACCGTCACCGTGAACTTGGGCAGGAAGGTGAACGGCTCCTCGTCGAACTTCCAGCACAGCGTGTACACCTTGTCCGCCGCCGCGCCCATCACCACGTCCTTCACGTACGCCTCCATCGGCGCCGACGAGAACACGGCCATCTCCTTCGCCACGCCCTCCTCGCAGCTTGCGCCCTCCACCAGGCGCAGGCGGTCCTTGTCCGTGAAGCCGAAGCCCTCGAACGACCACGTCTCCGGCACGTCCGCCACCAGCGTCGAGAACAGGCCCTTGTTGGAGGCCACCGAGTCGATGCCCACCACCGTCATCTGCACCTCGGGGTAGAACTTGAACGGCTCGTTGCCGAACTTGTAGCACAACGAGAAGTGGTTGTTCACGCCGTGCACCGAGCTCTGCAGGAACGTCATCGCCGCCGCGCGGTTCACCACGCGCAGCGCGCTCAGGTGCTCGCTCGACTGCGTCAGCAGCTCCGCCACCTCCGCCGAGGACTCGCCGCGCACCTGCTCGATCGTCGTCAGCTCGCCCGACACGTCGGGGTACTCGCTGTCCACCATCTCGCTCAGCAGCGCTGCCTTGCCCTCGCAGCCCTCGTCGCCGTACACCCACTTCGCGTACTCGTGCACGTCCGGCATCTCCTCGCCGTGCACGCGGAACTTGTACTCCTTCGTCACGTACATCACCGACATGTCCTCGCTGCAGCCCTCGCACACCGGCTCCATACCCTTCACGTCGAACACGTGGATCATGCCCAGCATCACCCACGGCTGTCCGTTGAACTGGTAGCAGATGTTGTACACGTGCGCCGCCGAGTCGTCGAACAGCACCGGCACGTTCAGCAGCTCGTCCAGCACCATCGGCTCCGCGTAGAAGCCCTCGCACGCGCTCTCCACCGTCAGCGCGAACTTGTCCGTCGCACGCACGCCGTAGTTCTTCGCGCTTCTGAACAGCAGCTCCTTGCCCATGTTGATCACCGCCATGTTGCTCGTGCCCACCGACGCGCCGATCTCCTCCACCGTCATCACCTCGATCGTCATCAGCGTCGGGTAGAACTGCAGGTCCGCGCGCGAGCGGTAGCACACCGTGAACGGCTCACCGTGCGTGTTCGACGCGTCCAGGAACGCCGCCGTGAAGTAGTAGTTGCCCGAGGCCACGTCCAGCAGGATCGGGATCTCCGTGAACGCGCGCTCGCTCTCCGGCACGCGCACGCGCGCCAGGTCCTGGCTGCAGTCGCCGCGCATCGCGAAGCTCAGTAGGTCACCGCTCTGGAACACGCCGCGCACGTTCCAGCGCTTCATGTAGTTCTTCACCGCCACGCGCTCCATGCTGTAGCCCTGACTCGCCTCCTCGCGCGTCCACCACGGAATGATCTCATCCACCGAGTGCAGCGAGATCTTCACGTCCTTGTAGTGCACCACCTTCTCGTTGCCGAAGAAGTGGCACAGCGTGAACTCGCCGCCCTCGTTGAACGTCACGTGGCCCTTACCGTCCTCGCCCAGCGTGCTCACCACCACGTCGCTCGCCGCGCCCGCCTCCCGCATGCTCACCAGCCCGCGCTCGCAGTCCTCGCGCGTCCACGCGAAGCGGTCGTTCAGCGGTCGGTTGGCGTTGATGTTGAAGCCGTAGAAGCTCAGCTCCACCGGCACGTGCGTCACGAACGAGCTGCTGCCGTCCACGTTGCGCACCGCGTTCACGCGGCTCACGTCGAAGTACAGCAGGTAGCGGCCCACCGGCTCCTCGCCGAACTGGTAGCACAGGAACACCGGCTCCTCGTAGCCCATCAGGAAGTTCACCGACGTCTGCAGGTTGCCGTCGATCGACACCACGTTGCCCTCGTGCGCGCCCGCCGTCGTGATCGGCAGCGCGTTGCCCACGCGGCACGGACGGTCCGCGCGCACCCAGTACGCGCGGTCTCCCTCCTTCACGCCGTAGCCGCTGAACTGCACCGTCGCCATGTTACCCGACACCACCTGGTACTTGCTGTCGCTCTTGTCCTCCTGGCTGTAGCTCGCCATGTCGTACAGGTCGTACACCTGCATCTCGATGTCGCGGTACAGGTGGAACGGCTCCGAGCCGAACTTGTAGCACAGGTGGAAGCGCTCGTCGCTCTGCGCCGAGGAGTCCTCCGCGAACGAGAACGACGCCGTGCCGTCCTTGTGCACCACGAACGAGCCCGTCTTCGACGACGCGCTCTGCAGCGCCTTGCTCAGCAGGTCGCTCTTGCCCTTGATCTGCGTGCGGCCCGTGCCCGCGTCCGCCTCCACGTCGCTCAGGTCCACCGCCTCCGGCTCGTCCGCCATCAGCACCATGTCCGTGTCGCACGAGTCGCCCTTCACCCAGCGCGCCACGTCCGGCGTGTCCGCGCTGATGCCGTGGCCCGTGAACTGCACCGTCTTCTTCACGTTCACGATCGACAGGTCGCGCTTCGAGCCGTCCGCCGCCTCCACCTTCTTCACGTACCGCACGTTCATCCTGAACGCCGGGTACGCCACGAACGCCTCGTTGCCGTGCTTGTAGCACAGCGTGAACTCGCGGTCCTCCTCCTCCGTGAACAGGAAGCGCGCCGACAGCGACGCGTCCAGCGTCTGCACCGCCGCGCCCTCCGCCTCCGCGCCGTCGCAGCGCTCGCCCCAGTACACCTTGTCGCCCTCGCGCACGCCCATGCCGTTGAACGAGAACGTCTTCTCCTGACCGACCACCATCACGTCCGGAGCGCCCTTGTCCGCCACCACCTTGCGGATGCTCGCCACCGTCACGAACACCGGCACCTTCACGAAGATGTCCATGCCCGCGAACTTGTAGCACACCTGCAGCTCGCCCGTCGGCATGTTGTCCACGCGCATCGTCACCTTCTTGTTCGCGTCCACGCGGAACGTGCTGCCCTCGTACGGCGTCTCGCACTCGGGGTCGCTCTCGTCAGGCACCTCCGTGCACTTCGATGGGTTCGTGTTCTGCGGCGTGATCAGGCGCACCTCGTCGCCCTCGCCCACGCCCGTGCCGTGCACGTTCATCTCCTTGTCCACGCCAATCACCAGCATGTTCGAATCGCCCGCGTTGCTCGTGAACTGCGTCAGCTGGTAGAAGGACACCTTCAGGTTCGGGTAGCTCACCGGCTTCTCGTTGTCCCAGTGGTAGCACACGTCAAACTCGCCGCCCTCCGCCGTCACCAAGAAGTCCGCGAACGCCTCGTTCTCCGTCACGCCCTCCATCGGCACGCGCTGGATCGCGGAGCTCAGCGCCGCGTCGTCCATGTCGAAGCACGACATCGACGTCTTCTTGAAGGTCACCGTGTCCTTCCACAGGCTCGGGGTGTCCAGGTTGCGGAAGTAGTCGATCAGGAACACCGGTCTGTACCGGCAGCCCACGATCGCGTGCTTGTTCTGGATGTCCATCAGGCCCAGCCCGTAGATGTGGATCTCGCGGTAGTCCTTCGGCAGCTCCTGTCCGAACTGGTAGCGCAAGTAGTAGCGGCCGTGCGTCTCCAGCTGCACATCGCACTTCGACACGCCGTTGATCCGGTTCACCTCCGACTCCTTCGTCTGCGTCGGGTCCGACTCCAGCACCCACGTGGCGTGGTCCACCGTCTGGTAGTTCGCCGGCCACACGCCGCGGAACTGGAACTCCGCCGCCAGCTCGCCCACGAAGCTGTTTGACGGTGACACGCCCGTGATGGTCACCACGTTCATGCGGATGTCGTAGTAGCGGTTGTAGTTCTCCACGGCGTCGTCGCCGCTGAAGTGGTAGCACAGCACCAGCGGCGTCTCCGTCGCCTCGGGGAAGGTCAGCGCCACCATCATCTGGCTCTTCGACACCTCCAGCTTCTGGTCCGCCAGGATCGGATCGTTCTGCGCGTTCTGCAGGCGGCACTCGTCGCCTCCACGCACGAAGAACATGACGTCCTCCTTCGACAGGCCGTTGCCGTTGAAGTTGAACCACTTGCTCTGGCCCGCCACGGCCAGGTCGCTCGCCATGCCCACCGTCGTCGCGCTCACGCTCACCAGGTTCATCACCTTGAAGTCGATGTTGTTGTAGTGCACGTAGTCTCTTCCCTCCGAGAAGCGGTAGCACAGCGTCCACGAGTCGCCCAGCGGCTGCTCCGGGCTGAACAGCAGCTCCAGCTTGTGGTTCTTCTGCACCTCCAGCGTCGTCGTCGGCAGCCCGTCCTGCAGGAACACCGCGAACTCGCCGTTCTCGCAGTCGCTGCCCGACACCAGCACGCGGAAGTGGTCGCCCGACTTGATGCTGCCCGTCGTGCCCGTGATCGTCGCCTCGCGCATCACACCCACGATGTAGTTGCGCGGCTGCACGTCCACCACGCTGTTCAGGTCGATCGTCAGCTCAGGGTACAGTTTCCACGCGCTGTCGCCGAACTTGTAGCACAGCGGCGCGTGCAGGTTCGAGTACACGCTGTCGTACTGGAACATCAGCGACGCCTTCAGCACGCCGTCCTCCAGGCGCAGCACGCTGCTCGCGTCGTTGCCCACCTGGTCGTGGAACACGCGCGGGTTGCGCAGCGGGCTCGCGAAGTCCTCGCAGCGGTCCGACGCGGGGCAGCTCGTGATCGCCGTCGCGATGAAGTCCGCCAGCGGCTGGCCCACCGCCGTCGCCACGATGCTCTTCGGCTTGCCCTCCTGGTTGAAGATGAACGCCGTCGGCACGAACGACACCGCTCCCGACTCCGTCGTGAACTGGTACTCACGATTCAGGTTGAACGCCGAGAAGGAGCACTCCGAGGTGGGGTCCGCCACCTGCAGGATGCGGTTCTCCCGGTCGTACACGAAGCGCTCGTTCTTGCACACCTCCACTACCGTGCACTTGCGGCACTCCTCGTCCGACGGAAGGATCAGCTGGAACAGCGGCTTCGCGCCCGCGGGCTCCAGCACCGTCACCGTGTACTTCACCGTGTACTTGCCGCTGTGCTGCACCTTCACCGACGCCCTGTCGATGCTCGACAGCTGCTCCAGCTTGATCTCCACCTCCGCCTTCGTGTCGTCCACGAAGATGGGCACCGTCTTCTCGCCGTCCAGCGCCAGGATGAACGAGCCGCGGTGCGTCACGTCGTCGAAGGTCAGCGTCACCGTCTGCTTGTCCGGCACGGAGCCGAACGCCATGCTCGTCGCCTCCCAGCAGTCGCTGTCCTTCGTCGCGCCGGGACGCGCGAACTTGATGCGGTCGCCCGCGCTGCCGTACACCGCGCTCACCTCCATCGCCGTGTTCACGTGCGACGCCACCGCGCGCGGGCTCAGGCCCGTCACCTCCGCCACGCGCACGTGCTTGTCACTCATCTTCATCGGCTCCACCGCCGTCACCGGGCTCGAGAAGTCGTAGCACAGCTCCTTCAGGCCGCTCGTCGCGAAAGCGTCGATGGTCGTGTGGCCGATCGACTGCACGCGCCAGAACGCGTCCGCCGCGCACTCCGCGCCCGCGTCCACCCACTGCGCGCCGTTCATGTCGTTGTTGGACGCCTTCGCGCCCTCGAAGCTCACCTGGATGATGCTCGTGAACACCGTGTTGCCCCAGTTCTTCGTCACGAACAGGCGGAAGTAGCGCGCCGTTGCGTCAAAGTCCAGCGGCAGCGTGATGAACTCGCCCGCCAGCGAGTTGCTCTTCGGCAGGTCGCGCACCGACAGCACCGTCATCCACGGCGCCTCCGCCTTCGCGCCGCTCTCGCCGAACAGGCAGTCGTCCTCGTAGCAGGACACCAGCGCCTGCAGCTCGAAGTCGCGCGGCAGCTGCTGGAAGAACACCGAGTTCACGTACATGCCGAACGCGTGCATCGTCGTCACCTCCTTCATGTCGTAGATGATGAAGTGGTTCAGCTCCGTCGAGCGGCCGCCGTTGTCGAACGCGTACACCGCGTCCATCGGGTTCGACAGGTCGTCCACCGTCACGAACGGCGCGTGCGACGCCACCGCGCGGTGGTTGTAGTACTTCACGTCCGCCGCCGCGTTGCTGCCCGTCAGCTGCGGGTTCGGCGTCAGCAGCTTGTACGCGTTCTCGCGCTCCACGTCGTGGATGCCGTGGCCCTCGTAGGTCAGCAGCGTCGTCATGCCCTTCACCACCAGCGGCTCCTCGCCCTCCGCCGTGAACGGCACGCGCACTCGGTCGATCGTCGCGATCGACACCGGGAAGCCCACCGCCGTCGCGCGCGTGCCCTGGAACACGTAGTACAGCGTGTACACGCCGTTCGCCGTGAACGTCACCTTGCCCTGCGCCTCCGTCGCGCTCGACACCTCCAGGTTCACCGCCGCCTCGTCGCCCGCCTCGTTCTTGTAGAACGCACGGTCGCCCTCGTGGAAGCTCAGGCCCGTCAGGGCGATCACCTCCTGCTTGTTGATCACCGCCGTTACGAACGGGATCTCACTCTCGCCCACGCGCGTCTTCACCGACGACACCGCGTGGAACGTGAACACCTCGGGCAGCGCCAGGCTCGCCTCGCAGCCCGACAGCTTGTAGAACAGCGTGTACTCGCCCTCCACCGCCGGCGCGTGCACCGTCACGTCGAACACGATGCGGTCCAGGCGCACCTGGCTGATCGAAGCGCTCATCGCCAGCGTCTCCTCGCCCTTGCGGAACTCGATCGCATCCTGGCGGTTGAAGCCCGAGCCGGTGATCTCCACCAGCATGCGCTCCTCCGAGAACAGGAACGAGTCCACCGCGTGGAAGTCGTACACCGTCACCGTCACGTCGTTGAAGCTGCGGCACATGCCGCTGAACTCCGCCATCACGTGGTACGTGCCCACGCGCGCGAACGACGTCGCCACCTTCGCCTCGCCGTTCTCCACCGCGCTCACCACGCCCTCGCCGCCCGTGATGCCCGCGTTGCTGCAGTCGCCCGTGGTGAACGTCACGCGGTCGCCCACGCTCAGGCCCGAGCCGCGCAGGCTCACCTCCGTCGCGCCCATCAGCACGCTGGAGCAGGCGCCCGTCACCACCGCCTCCACGGCCGCCTCCTCAATATCGAAGGTCACACTCGGGGCCACCAGCGTCTTGCCGTTGCTGTAACGCACGCAGAAGCGGGCACCCTCCACAGGGGAATCAGCGCTCAGCGCCACGCGCGCGGACATGTCCGCCACGTCGAACGCCGCCATGCCCGGCACGGGCAGCGCGGACAAGCAGTCCACGGAGTCCGACACTGTCGCGTCCGTCATCGTCACGCTGGTCTCTCCTTCCAGGTTTCCAGTCATCGTCAACGTCATCACGCCGCCCCGCGGTCCGTAGACGGGCGTCACGCCCGTGATGCCGTACACCGTCTCCTTGTTCGCCGTCAGCGTGCCGTTCACGCACAGGCTCGCGCGCGTCGACTCGGGGATCGAGGCGAACGCCGACAGCACCACCGCCTTGTTCCTCTCCACGCAGAAGGCCTGCGGCTTCGCCGCGGGCACGTAACGGTACTGCGTGTACACGTCGTCGGGGAACAGGTTCAGGCCCGTCACCAGCGGCGTCTTGCGCGTCACCAGCGTCACGTCCGCGGGCGTGAAGAACTCCACGTGGAACGCCTCGCCGTACTTGTTGCCGTACACCAGCGGGCTCTTCGTCACCGTCGTCGCGAAGCCCGCCTCCAGCAGCGCCTTGCGCAGCTCCTCCGCCGTCAGCTTCACCGTGTACGGGCCCAGCGTCGCCTGGTTCACCAGCAGCTTGAACTGGCCGTTCTCCAGCTGGCGGCGCGTGTTCGCACCCGACGCGAAGCCGAAGTCCAGCGTCGTCGTCGACAGCGGCGCCGTCTCGCAGTTGCTGTCCTCCTTCACCCACTTGGCGGACACCGGCTTCTTCAGGATCGCGCCGAAGAACTTGAACTCCAGCAGCTCCACGTGGTCGGGGTCGCCCCAGTTGGAGGTCACCTCGATCTTCCAGTAGCGAGCCACGCGGCCCTTCCCGTCAGCAGCGCCAAACGACACCTCGCCCGGCTGCAGGCTTGCCATCGTATGGGAAGCGAACTCGTAGAACGGGCCCACCACGCTCTCCGGAGAGTAGAACACCTTGATCGAGCGAGGCGAGCGGCGCTCGTTCTGCACCGTGACGCTCACCTCCTTGATCAGAGCCGGAGACTCCGTGTCGAACACCATCGACGCGCTCAGGCCCTCGCAGTAGTCGCAAATGGCAGTGGAGCACATCGGGTGCGCCGTCATCTCCGGGTTGGCGCAGGACGACACGCCATGGCAGTTGTAGCATCTTCTGCCCTCGCTGCCCTGGTTGTACGCCGCAACCTCGTCGCCACCGATGGTCAGAATCTTGCAGTTGGTACTATCTGCGGGGCAATTCTCTCCGAGGAGGGAAACAGTCTTCCACACATAACCAGATTCCGCATCACCGTCGAACACATCGGAAGGGTGTCCCGTCTTCTGGTACGGGGGAGAGTACGGAGGCACATTCGCAGAGTACCCCCACTTTCCAGAGCCCGTAGGACGGACGCCCCACGAACGGCGGATGTCGTCGTTCGGCAGCCAGCTCGTCTCCACGTCTTCGTCACAGTCAGTGTCCTCGAAGAGATACGCCGACTTGTGACCGACGATCGAGTTCATTTCGGCTGATACGACTGCGAGAGTCATCAGCAGAAACAACATCCTACGAGATTAACCGTTCACACGAACACTCTACAGATTTCTCATAGAATTCATACTTTCAAATAGATAAAGCAGCTAACAAAACCAATCGATTTAAAAATCAATCAATTAGCCTCTCTAATTGAAAATCTGCTACTCCAACGAAAGGAGGGAGTTTCACGCTTTCACGGAATAAAAACCACAAGCCACAAATAAATGTCGACCCCAAGCACCCCATTTCCTCTCGAATTGCGTCAAAGAGTGGTTTCTATTCCATACATGTCACCTCCCTTCCCATTTCGACCATAACGACCGTACATTCCTTTCCTTTCGCTTTCTCGGCATATTGGCGTCCTGTCCCTTTCTTCCGCTGCTTGCTTTTGATAAGGGAGCAGGGCTATGTATGTCAGATTCAAAGAAGAGCGCTATTCTTCTTCGGATCATTCTTCGATTCTTTTCCTAGTACTCCATCACTGTACATGTATAACAAACAGCAACCAAAAGGAACAACTGCTCACTCATTACACAGTGTTCACCGCCTACACTTCACGGAATCCGTCCACTCTCACTTCGTAGCGTTTGCTCTTGTTCACAAAGATAAAACCGTTCAAAATGTACTTGCTCTTCGGCCGATTCGACTCCAGCACTACGCCCTCATCTTCTCAAAGGTCAACTACAGAAATGCACTGTGCTACGGAACCACGGCATGAAGGACAACTCTCTAGCCATGCAAACAACCAACAACCCTTACAAGCTCTTCATCATATCCAGCACGCAGAGCATGGCGCATAGCGCTGTTATGAGTGCGCTCTCGTTCAGCACCAGCTCGGAGTGGCGGGAGGAAGAGGAGAGAACTGTCTTCACGAACCAATAGATGCTCTTCTCGCTCGTGTACACGTGCACGATGCTAAAGACACTCTGCAGCACCACAACACCACAGGACACGAGATGCATCGTCAGCAGTCCAGCCACGCTTCCCTCACGCGAATCTACGATGAACGCCCACCCCAGCGAGCACATCGCTTGATATGCCAGCACAGCCACAGCGTCGCCGCTCCCAAAAACACGAGGTCGAAACGCGCCGTGAAGAAAGAAAAGTGGGATACCCCAACGACCACGAACACGATGCCAGACTACGCCGTGACCCCCGCAGGCGAGCACTACCGCGAACAGGAGGATGAAGGAGATGTTGTGCACTATGGTGTACTTCACGTTCGTGTCCGAGTTCACCATGTGCCCGATGCGGTCGCCCGTGCCCAGTCCCGCCGGCGCCTCCTGCTTCCTCCGCAGCCGCCACAGGGCGTACCAGCAGTACCCCAGCTCCGCCAGCGTGCAATAGTCCACGGCCGTGAGCACGCGCTGCAGGGGCAATGTCAGCAAGCTACGGTGAAGCAGGTGTGAAGTGACTACCCGACGAGCAAGCCGCACAGGTGTCCGAGGAAGGAGGAATTGGGAATGAGCAGCTTCGTGAGCAGCAGCACGGCGAACGGGTACAGGCTGATCCGCGCTCTAGGCGTGATGCCCCGGCGGTGCGCCCACTCCAGCGAGGTGTTGGGGATGGCCACCACCACCGATGGGATGCGCAGCCCGAACAGCCGCATCGACTCCTGCGGCGACGCGAACGCGCAGAAGCTCATCCACGCGAACAGCACGCATGAGTACCCCAGGCCCCACCTCTTCTTCAGGCTACGCGTTACTGCTGTGGATTACGAATACTCGGCACGAAGCCAGCGGTCTGCCAGGCCCGTCAGAACCATCAGTAGCGCCTGCGACGCCACTGCAAACCACAGCGACATGCTACATCTCACTCCACCCATCCACGCTCACTAGAGATATGGAATGCTGCCTAGTCTCGTCTCGAGGAAGGACAGAGAGAGCAGGCTGTTCACGTTCATCGCAATGTGGAGGATGCTCTCGTGGCTGAAGGAGGAGGAAAGGATGCGCCACACCTCGCCCTCGTTCACCACCGAGTTGTAGCTAGAAGCATATTCCGTCGCATCCACCTTGTAATTCCATATCACAAACCAAATCACGCACAGCACCACGGTTAGCAGAGATGTCACAGGAAACACGCGAATATAAGACGATGGGGATTTCGCCGACAGTACAGGGTGATAAAACGGAAGGAGCACTCTCTCCTTCAACGCACATCCCTTCACATGGCTCGCTTTGGACTCAAGCATTTCACGGTCCTTCAGAAACACGTTTTTTCCATCCTGTTTCACATAATACGCCTTGTCCTTCCCATTCCAGTAAAAACGCTGGTTCGTTTGTTTCCAGCGCCCTCTATCATACAGTGCAGACCCTGCATTCTCGTTGGTGTTCACACTCATCTTCGTATACACCCAAACACCATCGGCTGCAGTTCCACTTCCCTTCCCCTTCGACGAAGCTCCAGTCACTGCGGTGTTGTAGTAGATGCCGTTCCACTTGGGGTCGGCACAATTCTTCACAACCAGTCGAGGCGTGTACCACTGCTTTATGGATGCTGCCAGAGCGAAGATCAGCACGGATCCCACAAACAGGAAGCACAACGGTCGAACCACGATCATTATCTGACTTTGTGTTCCGAGCCTTCATAGTGCCTCCTCACATCCAGAACTCTCTCCTAACAAGAGAAACAAGGCAAAAAAAGAAGCACCCTACCTGAGACTCGAACTCAGAATCTTCTCCTTAGGAGGGAGATGCCTTATCCATTAGGCCAGAAGGGTACAGATATACACCTTTATTCCGCTCCATCTCGCTATTTAAAGAAGTCCATCAAACAACGACCATCCTCTTTAGAACGGACTCTCTTCAGTATCCATGTCGCTGCTCTGTCGACTTGGTTCCGTGGCATCGATTGGGAGAGGCATTTCGACTGCAGGTC
>ERZ827156.1571-NODE-1571-length-26549-cov-5.336076_pt1 | contig 26549 bp, 57 predicted proteins | sample MGYA00519919_ERZ827156 | MGnify/ENA primary metagenome ERZ827156 (study PRJEB31778, sample SAMEA3449269) | human gut metagenome | biome: human gut; feature: human-associated habitat; material: faeces | place: United Kingdom | collected 2010/2012 ...
CCGCTGCCCAGCAGACTCCCGCCACTATGGACTTTAACTTCTCCTGGTAAACTGCGTGTGTGAAGTTTTTGTATGCTCATTTTGTTACTGTTCTTTGTTGGAAGACAGGATGGAAGGCAGGGCGCAGCGGGAGCTGGAGGAAAGCGAGAGGCGTGGGGCAGACAGTCGCGCGACTCATGGATAGTGGTGAACAGTCTGTTCAGCCAGATTAACACAAGCACAACAGACCAAGAAGAGATCAATGGAATTTTGAAGGTAGTTCTGTGAAAGCGTTACGCGATTACGTTTGTAGGAGCTGGACTATATCGGCGAGGGCGAGAGGATCGTGCACCTTGTAGGCCCCGTGCTCGTGAAGGAGCGGAAGGAAGAAGTGCGAATGGAACTCAAGGACAAGTTGGCTTCACTACAGAGGGAGGAGTGAGTCGTTGAGTGTGGCGTTCATGACAGAGCGGAGCTGCGGACCCAGCTCAACGAGGAGCGAGAGCGCCATGACCACCTGCAATCAAAAGCGATTTCAAACGGATACAGCTACAGATAGTGTTGTGTGCTGTTTTCTTGATACGCTACGCACGAGGGGCTGGGTCACAATCAGATTGGAATGAGCACCAAAGCGAGAATTGCCGATTACTTCTTCGTAACGTCAGTGCATGTGGACAGTGCAGGGAGCTGGGACCGTTTGATTGCGTAGAAGCCAATCCAGAAACAGAAAACCCGATTCCGGAGATCCTGGATCGCTTTCCCCCAGAGGATTACGAGGATCTTCCCTTTACCGAGAATGCGGAATTCGTGATTGTGCTCCCGCGTTTTGACTCCGTAGTTCTGTCTCCCCGAGGGCGCTAGAATCGAATATCGTGAAGAGGACAGGAGGAAGCCCTACATTTTCACCTTCTGCTTCACACAATCGTTGACGCTCCATTTGTGCTTCATTATAGGGACGGTTCTCAGAGCTATGGCACGAGTCTTGTTTTCTTTGAGAAGTTCTGTAGGCTTTCCCTCCCCCTTGAACCTGTAGTGCTGAATGGCCGCGAATGCTACAACAAGTACAACCAGGAGCTCTACATCCCCAAGGCCCTCTGCATCCTTTCGTTGCAGCCCTTCTTCTCTCTCCACAGCACCTTCCTGAAGTCCTTCCGTCTTCGTGCTTCTTAGGCGTAGATACCTGTTCCGCAAGTCCGTTTCCTCGGACGCCGTGGATGTCGATATTGTGAGGGAGACGGAGAGAATGGAGAGCCGCCGCCTGAGCTTCCGCCGCAAGTCGTTGTCCTCGCCCCTGTCCAAGACGTCGATCACCGACTCGCTCATCCCCAGTGGGAATCGCGCTCTCCCCTCACTCCTAGTCGAGCGCGACATCCGCTACTACATCGAGGCCCTCCCCTACACCGTCCCCGGCTGCCACCTGCACGTACCCGCCCCGTGCGCTCTGTCCCGTAGATTCCGCTCTTCACCAGCGACATTCAGCTCACACTGCCGCCAGCCGACTGTCTGCCCTTCTGCGACCCGCTCTGCATGAAGAGCCTGCTGGGCTGTCTCTCGCTCCCGCACATCCAGACCGTCGTGTCGGCACTGCTGCGCGACGGAAAGATCCTTCTCCACAGTCGCAACGTCATGTCACCCGCCCCCCACTCACCCCAAGAAATACCAGCTCACGCTCTGCTCCACCGCGCTGTTGGCGCTTCTCTGCCCCGTGCACTACACGCTCACCTTCATCCCGCTGCTGCCCGCGCAGCTGATGGACTACATCGAGGTAGCGGCAGACACGCCCACTCACCCGCAGGCACCCACGCCCTATCTGATCGGCATCTACTCCAACACCTTCGCGCTGCACGCCACCGACCTCGACAGCGTCCTCATCGCTCACCTCGACTTCGACAAGGTGGGCCACCCACTCCCTCTTACCCACAGCTCACCGTCCCCGCGGGAAACGCCCCCATGCCCATTTCCCTCCCTCTCCTCGACTCGCTCGCTCTGTCCGCGCCGCTGGACTGTAGCCCTCTCACGTCGCATCACCCGTAGACCACCTGTACACGACCGACCGCCCCAACTCCAAGGCCGCCACCTCGTGCGTCTTCTCCATCACCGCCGGACCCGGCCGCCTCGGCCTGCGCCTGCTGCAGGAGCGCAGACAGCTCGTCTACGCCCCGCCCGGCTCCGCCGCCGTGCTCGAAGAAGTGACGTTTATTGACAGCGAGGAGAGTCGAAAAATGGGGGGCGTTGTGGGGTCTCACATCGATGACTGCATGCTGCTGGGACAGAATCCCGCCATTCTGGAAATCAACGGTAAAGAATTGGGACCGTTTTGAGCGTAGACGTCCCCATTGTTGGATTGCCGCTCAAGCGTGTGGCTATCATTCTGGCCTCAGCCACACGTCCCCTGACCCTATTGTTGCAATTGGGTCTTCGGGACATCCCCGCCTCCGCCACGCCGTCAGCGCAAGCAACCCTGCTGGATGTGAACGTGCCGAACGAGGAGACACGGGTACGAGAAAACGGAGGGTGTGACCCGATAGTTGCGCAATTACTACGAAGATGTCCGTATTGCGTTCTTCCTCTTCTTCGCCTCTCTCTTCCGCTCCTTCGATCAGTTCCTCAGTACGCTTTGCTCTGGACCTTTACCTCGCAGCCGTCGGCGAAGACAATGACACGAAGTTTGACAAGGCGGGTTTCTTAGCCTCGCTCCCTGATGACCAGCGTGGCTTCGCGGAACAGTTCGTGCAGTCGCAGCTGTTTGAGGGCATGATCATGGTGCTGGCCCACTTGGAGGAAACGAAGGAGGATGACCCCGCGGCCGAGGCGAAGCGCGTCATTCGGTTGATGAAGAAGTGCGCGGCGCTGCTGGCGGAGGGCGAGGGCCAGCGCGAGAGTGTGGAGAAGATCCGCGCGATGCTGCAACCGCAAGGGTGGAAGCTGAAGGAGGTGAACCTGCCCGCGATGAAGGGCAGTGCGGATGACGAGGAGTGGGAGTGGAGAGGAAGAGTGAGGAGTAGGGTGGTGAAGATGTTGGCGGCGCGCGATGGAAAGACCTTCCCTCGTTTGGAGGCGAAGCTGTGGGGCGAGCCGATTCCTCGTTATGAGATATGGCGTGTTTGTTGAACCTACTGAACATATTGAACAAAGAGGAGAGAGAAAGGTGTAGTCTATAGCCACTCTGCACCGCAGAGGAGAGGAGAAGGCGCGATACGCCGCCCTTCGTCCGGCGCCCACCAGTCGCCTTGGTGATGACTCCATCTCTGTGTCTGCCTCCTCTTCTGGTTGCGACTGTGCCTCTTGCAGCCTCGACTGGGCTCGTTGCACGCAGCACGCCGCCAGCTGGGAGGGCTTCAGATCGCGGGCAGCCCCGTCGATGACGACACACTCCAAGAAATACTAGAGCGTGAGGGAGTTTCGCCAGACCCACCAGAGAAAGGAAAAACTCCTCTGGGGTGACGGCGGGCTGTGCGAGGGCGTGCAGGAGGAAGTCGAAGGGAGTGACGAAGTGGAGGGAAAAGTTGAGCGCGGCGAGAACATCTCCCTCCAACTTCGTCACTTCCGCGGGGGAAAAGGAGTGGAGGGAAAGATCGGAAAGGGCTACCTCTGAGAAGCAAAACACGAAACGACTGCGTGCGGAGAGGGAGGAGTCTGTGCAGAGCTTGGAAGCAAGCAGCAGAGCAGCAGACCCCAAACACTGCAATTGATTTGGAGGGAAGTCCGTGGAGGCGAGAAAGTTGTCGACGATCGCAAACTAGGGTGAATCAGAGGCAGAAAGGGCACAGAGAGGAAAAGGACGGAGGCATCGAGGCTGAATTCGTGACAGACTTCAGCCATCCAGTCGAGCAGCTTCGTTCTGTACTACGTATCACTGTACAGCACATCAGCAACGGAAGGCTTGATGGTTCCAGGATGAACGCAGTAGTCGGCAGGGACCGTCTCGTTTTCCTTCAGAAGACGCATGTGCATTTCTGTGTATCGGGTCCAATCAGGAATACCATCTCCCTCAACAAAGGAACGCAGAAGCGTGTATTCCCTCTACACTTAAGGGAAAGGGATACTGCTACGGCGTATTTCAATTTCATCGGTTTAAAATCATGCTCTGGTATTGGTTTCGGACTCTCATCCACCACAGGAAGGAGAGGAAGTGAAACACAACAGCAAGGAACGGATACCGTTTTCCCAATGACTCCATCGTAGGGAGGAATCGTTGTGTGGTTATATGTGACAAAGGCGCTTTTGAGCACGATCACTCCCCTCTTGGGTTCTACGTCTTAGTGCTTTGAAAACATGGCATACCCTTTAGCTTTTCGGAATCCTTCGAGGGCGAGGGTACGAGTATCGAGTCATCTGCGACATGGATCGTCCCTGTGACAATCTCATCCTCTTCAACATCGAGCCTTTTTGAATTCTACTTTATGAAATAGGAGAAACAGGAGAACTGTGCTCTCGTCCGCTGATTGAGGCCCAGAACGCTTCATTCTAGGTAGAGGGGATGTGCTAACGACTGAAGTCGCTCCGCGGATTCTCACAGGATGGAGAAGACGGATTTGATTCTGCCCAGTGGGAACCATAGCCTTTCCCTGATCATGCATAATCATAGAGTGAGCCCTTTCACGGGTGGACCACAATTGCTCCTGCTGGAATTGGGTTTCTTCGTCCCTTCGTTCCCTGGTGCAGTCTTTGTTCTACATCTCTGGCAACGGATACTTATCGCTCGGACTATGGTGAATCCCTCGATTGAGATAGTCACCTTCATCGATGCATTTGGAGTGGCATTGGTGATTACGCTCATTCCGTTCTTCACGAAGGAGCTGGGAGTGGACGCTTTCGGCTTTGGCATGATTACGTCTCTTTATGGCTTATGCCAGATTGTCGGAGGATGTATCATTGGATATATATCAAAATTCAACGTTTCCAGGAAGACAGTCCTGCTGGTGAGTGCTTTCGGGTCTGCCATCAGCTATGCCTTGTTACTCATTCGCAATAACCTGTACACGCTGGTCGCGAGTCGCATGATCGTTGGATTCATCAAACAGACGACTACCTCGTGCAAAGTCCGTCATTCCTTTCACCATCTCACATATAGGCTCTTGTCATGATGCAGCGAAAGGAGAACGTAGCAAAGCATCTTTCGATGCTTGCCACCATTCGACATCTCGGCTCGTTTGTCTGATTGAAGGTCATCTCTCATGCCTAGGCAGGATCGGGTGTCTTCTCGTACCTGACGAAGTACCACGGAGTCGATACTGCAATTCGGTTGTGCGTGCTCCTCTTCCTTGTCGAAACGACAATCGTTGTGTTTTGGGTGTCTGGACCGAAGGAGGAGAATCCACCAACGGAAGAGACTTCATCGGAGGAGACTGCGACTGATTCAGACAAGACTGTCGACGCATTTCTTCTCATTTATCATTAGAGGAGACAGACGAAAGGAATCTCTCTGAACACGACATTCATTCTCTACATTGTCTACCTTCTTCTTGTGGACTCCATCAACAAGGGGTTTGGATCGATTAAGGTGTTTCTTCCTTCTCTTCCTCACAAGCAGATTCTCCTCCTCCAGGAGCAATTCAACGTCTCTCCCCACGAAATCGGACTGGTTTACGTCTTCTCCAATCTCTTCATGTTCATCACCGAATCCATCATCACTCCCCTCGCATCGCGGCTCTTTTGTCCCTTCTCCCTGGTCCTCCTCTCCCTCACACTCCTTACGGCAGGGAAGTTCTTCCAGCTGTTTGTTCACTCCTTGTTTGACTCCCTCTTCGCGATTACCCTTAGTCCGCAGTATGTCCTCTTCTGCGTGTGCTGCAACACGATCGGAGAAGAGATATTTGCCACCACCTTCGTGAATGTTCTTTCCCAAGTCGCCGTCGCTTCATTGGATTCACAGGTAGATCTCGCCTCCTCGGCTGGTCGATCGGTATCTCTCCTACTACGACGTGACGGAGTCTATCTGCCGTCTTGCGGGACCTCTACTCCTCGGAAAGATCGACACGATGCTGGGATATCGGCGATGTGAGCAATGCATCATGCTTGGATTTGTATGGGCTGCGAGTGGGAGTAAGACGTAGTTGGGCATTGGACTTTTGTGGGTTACCTTCCCTGTGGTGAGGAGAGAGATGTTTGTAGTGAAGAAGGCCAAGAGGGAATGAGAGTGTTTGTAACAAGACAGACGTTCATGGGAAACCTATTTACTATGCGTTACTCATCCCAACGAGCCTTACCACGTAATCTTCTGGATCTCGCCAGTAGTCGATAAAACAACATTACCATTATTGTACAGAATGCTGGGAACAATGAACACGTCCTTACTATTCTCCATGCCTTGCATCCACTTCGAGCTGGACGGCAAACCGGAATCTCTAGAATAGAGTGCCAGCGACTTGTGGCGAATGCACGACACTTGGAAACGGTGCCAAGTCTACGGGTTACTCCCAACCATGGGACGCACGTGATAATGCAATCGCAACAAATCAAACGGGAGTGCTTTTCTTCCATAACCATACTGCAAATCACACCACAACCCATCGCCAACCTCACAGTCGTGAACAGGACAATGATACCTTCCATCGGGAATCATCAACTGGTTATTCAACGTAATCGCTATCCGTGATACAACTACGTAAATACTACATAGTGCCGTGTTCGGATGAGAAGCCGCGTGCAACACCAATTCGTTGTAGGTGTGGAAGAGTTGCCTGCACTCCGCAACACCGCACACATAAGGCTCTCTGTTCACCAAGTAGTGCACCGGAATCACTGGAATCTCCCCTTCCTCATCACTGCCGTCCTCTTCCCTCTCCCCAACTTCCTCCTTCAACTGGGAGAGATGTACTTCAAGCTCCTTTAGCTGCCGCGCCCCTCGTTCCACCATTCTCTCAATGCGTCGGCTACAGCGTAAATTAGGGTTGTTAACGTCTACCACATAAGTCGTGGACACTTCTGGATCTCCACATAGCCTTTCCGCAACAGCAACTCCCGTAGCTGAATTAGCACTAGAGAGTCGTTCATCTGATACATACCCGTTGGATGTGCACCGCTACCCAACAAATTCCTGCTTGTGAGGAGATACACGTGGTCCCACTTCTCATAGACACTAAAATCAAAGTCTGCATATTCCAGTCCTTCGTCCATCAGATGCTGATGCTCCTGCTCGTGCATATCAAAGCCGTATTGACTTCGAAGATGCTTCCCGCAATCACGAAGAGGACACACCAATTCGCTCGGAGGAACTACGGATTGTATGATGCGTGAAGTGTTACGCATATGCGTTTGGAGATGTTGTTTTAGAGAGGAGCAGGAGTAATACTTTCCCGAGCAGCTGCTACACACGTAAAACGAGTGGCCTATACTATGCTCCTATAGTCAAGGACGTTCCGTGCTCCTACGTCATGTTCGTCCCAGCGGCTTTTCTCACTGGCCTCCACACCCTTTTCGGGGTACTTCCGGACGCTTCTTCCCTTCTGCAGCTCCATGGGGAAAGTGCAACAAACACGAGCACACTACTGAGATAGTCATACAAAATTGCTGTAAACGAAAAAGGACGGCGGGAACGCAGACCGCCGATTACAATGGTACACCGTCCGATGGAGTCTGCCGGACCGGATTGCCCGTGTTCGTGTCGATGAGCTGCGCGCTGCCCGGCAGCAGCTCCGACGGGTTGCAGATCTGGTAGTAGACATTGTTCTTCCCCTTCAGCACGCCGTTGCACTTGCGCCTACCCATCACATTTCCCCGCGATTACCACATCGCGTGGCTGGCGTCGGTGCAGGTGCACGCCATCACCGGCAGGATGTTGCACACGAAGAAGGCGGGCAGGTTGTTCTGTCCGCGCACCAGCGTCAGTGAGAAGAACACCGGCTGGAAGCAGTCCCCCAGGTAGCAGTGTCGTAGCATGCACACGCCGCTCGTCGCGCGGTCGTCGCGCAGCATGCTCGAGTAGGACCTATGCCTCACGCCGCCGCGCCGCCTCCACCCGAACGCGCAGGGCAGGTCGTCTGGGTGCGCGAACTTGAACAGCGTCATCTCGCGTAACTGCTGCACCGTCCGGCGGGTCAGACTACGACTCAGCGAGGGCGCGCGCAGCCACCTGCAAAACTGGGAGTTGGCGTCCACGAACTGCCCGTCGGCCGCCAGCACCGCCTGCGGGATCGGGTTTTGGAGGAACATCACATGGTAATTCACGGAGCTGCGCACCGGCTTGTAGCAGATTTCGCTCATCGCGCGGCGGGCGTTGTACTAGGAGTGACGGGGAACCACGGGGATCACCTCCGCATCGCGGACCTTCTGCCGCAGCTCCTTCACGGCAGACTCGAGGTAACGGATCTTCTTGGTGGTCTCTGTGAGAACAGTCACCTTGTTCTTGCGAATGGAGACGCCCGAGGACTACATGTGATGCGGGTGACGGAGGGCCACCTCGAGCAGGACGAACAGCTCGTTGATGCACTGGTTCATTCGCTCGATGCGCTTCTTCTCGGAAATGTTGTGCTCTACGGTTGAGGAGGAAAAGTGAGTCCCACGACTGCGCTTATCCAAGAACTCGTTGGACTTTGCCTTCATGATCGTTTTGGACGGAGGCTGGGACATGGGCTGTGGAGGAGAGTAGGACGTCGGAGGGATTGAGATGGGGATTGGGTTGGGATTCGTTGCAATTCCATCCACGGATTGGGGGAAACTGTTCATGTCGAAGGAATCAGACGGAACGGGGGATTTTGAGCTCTGAGAAGAAAAATCAGGGACTTCCATGTCAAGTGCTAGGAGTGAGAGACAAAAATCACACGGACGGGGAATAAAGGGAGTGCTGCTGTTTCTATTGGGATAGCTGATGCCATAGCTACAGGCAGGAGTGTCTAACGCGTTAGTCCTATTTGAAACGCAAAATACACTGTCCTGGCGGGATATCGCCTGTCCGCTGCGTACTCACGCTCGATAGATCGTTGAACGCGTCGGTATCATAGGTGTCGGAGTTTAGATAGTTCGCTTGGAAGGGGTCGTACAACGGAGCATCCACCGGAGCGGTATCATCCTGGAACAGGTAGTTCAGAAGTCCATTGGATGCATTCTCAAAGAATGGAGCCGAAAACATCCTAAACCCGATAATTATGGAGGGAAGCGGCTTCTTTCGATAGGAGGGTATTAGGGGGCATAAGGGTAGGGGACTCCACAGAAATACTGACGATAATAGAATGGGGTCATTTCGTTTTGCACGTTGCATCTCTTGCTAGGTTGCCTTCATCGTAGTTCAACACATTGCTTTGGATCCTATTGTGTCTATGCTGCGAGATGGGAGGTGTTGATCCATCATGTACTTGCCACTCCCTTTCCTCTATACAAGATACTCCTGTAGTGCATCCCAATCCTCTGAATCGTACTGGAACAGTTCATTCCAAATCTCTCTTGCCTGCGTTTCATGGATGAATTGAGAGAGCGAAGACGACAGACTCCGCTGAAGGAGTCGTCGCTGCCAAAAGTGAAGTCCGTTGTGCGACGCCTCGATTTCTTTCCCAAGGTGGATGACGATTACGTCATTAGGACGAACTCGGGAGGATACTGTGGGTGTTGCTCGTTCTGGCGCTGATGGGGTAGGCGGAGTCATAACGCTCTGGGTGGTGCTCTTCCTTCTCTTGGCAGAGATCTTCGCCTTCTGCAGACTGAACCACTCCGAAATCATCACCGTGCGCAATTCCACGGATGACACCCTCTTCATCGATTTCAATATGACGTGTGGCAGTGGCGATCTCATAATGCTGTTAAGCGCTAGAGATTGTTTTCGACGTACTCGATGAGGACGGGGTGCATTCCTACGGTTCGTCCAGCCAACTGATGAAGATGGACGTGGACATCAACGGGACCGTGGTTGGGTTCAATCGCGAATCGCTAGTTTCGTCTCCCAGCTGCGGCTCCTGCTACGGTGCTGGATCACCGGGAAAAGTATGATCGTTTTCTTCGTTTCACGTAGTGCTGTGATGACTGTGAATCGGTTGTGCGGGCGTACAGACAGAAGGGATGGGACCCCTATCCGGTACTCGCCTTTTCGCCCATCTGTGGGTGGAGGAAGAGGAGTCCGGTACGGACGCGCCATGTGGGCTGCATGCTTTGGGGCGCGATCCACGTGAACCAGGTGGCGGGCGATGTGCACATCGCAGCGCGGACGGGCCTTATCGACAACTGGGGAAGACAGGTGTACGATCAGGAGATTATCCACACCCTGAGTTCAAGTCACTTCATTCAGCAGTCCTTCTCATTCTCTGCAGTGAAATGTAGCTTCTCCTTCGGCGACGTGATTCCTGGCGTGTCCTTCCCGCTGGATGGGAAATCCTTCTGGTCGCCTCTTTGTACGCCTCATCCAGTGGTCTGATGGATAGTGAGTTCACACATGTACAACATCGAAGTGCTACCGTCGACGTACGTGAAGAACAATGTCCGCATTAGCTCCAATGAAGTAGATGTTGGCTTTGACTCCACCCGTAGTACTCCATCTACGAGACGGACAACCTCGTCGTGATCGGGATGAATTCCGTGGCGGACTACCAGCCGGGAATCTTCTTCAAGTACACCATCTCGCCATTCCAGCATGTGATTCGAGAAGAGCGGAAGCCCTTCACCTACCTGCTGATCCGTGTGTGTGCTGTCATTGGCGGCACGATGTCTGTGGCAGCCCCCTCATCCGTTGATTTGTAGATTTCCAAACTGTTCGACTCCCTTATGTACAAGTATAGAAAGTAAACATGTTTATTGGCACAACGCTCACTCCCCCTTCACTCTCTTGATCTCTCTTTCCAAATCGGCCAGAATTTGATCCTTCAGCTTCGACTTGGCGTCATCCTTGATGTCGCCATTCTCATTCACGAGGTAGTTCATGATGTCCTCCGTCACCTTCTCCAACCGCTGATCGAAGCGGAAATCCAGATCGAACGAAATGCGCTTCTCTCCGCCGTCCGCGCCCTCGATCTTCTTCCGAGACACGTTCACCTTGTACGAGGAGGGATCCTTCTCCGCCACCGTCAACTCCACGTAATCCACTAATCCTCAATCATTCCCGCGGCAACCACCCTCCTTGCTCTTTCGCGCCACCTTCGCCTCCTCCACGCCCGACTTCGTCTTCTTCACCCCCTTCGCCTCCTCCACCGTCACCTTGCCCACCACCGCCTCGATCGCTTCCACCGCTCGCTGTTGCACCACCGGCGCGTCACCCGCCCGCAGCAGGCGCATCGCGCGCAGCCACTGCAGCAGCGCCGCCGTCACCTCCTGCGTCTGGCCGGGCCGCCGCAGCTCGTACGCACACTCGAAGTGCACCGCCGAGGGGGCCACCGCCATCATCGAGGCTGTCAATGAAGGAATCGTCGAGGATGTCAATGAAGGAATCGTCGAGGATGTCAATGAAGGAATCATCGAGGCTGACGTCGAGGCTGTCAATGAAGGAATCATCGAGGCTGACGTCGAGGCCATGATGGATGTGGAGGTGGCGACGGGCACGTCAATGCGGAGGAAGAGAAGAGAAGATGGAGGCAACGGCTCGCCTTCAAAAGGCCGCACGTCCTCGGCGGGTCTGGCGGAGGAGGCGGCGGGCTGCGATTTGACCGGCCGTGACAGGTGGGCCACGCTGAGCGAGCTGTTGAAGGGCGAGGACAATACAGAGATGGACGGCGCCTCCTGGCTCGGCACGGAGGGTCGAGACGGGCTTGGCGAAAGGAGGCCCGATTTCGGGAGTTGGTAGGCGGTGATGGCGGCATCGATCTTGGCGCTGAGAAGAACGTGGGCCTCGGAAAGATGACAAACCACCAGCTGTCGCAACTACTCCTGAAAACCTCCCGATTTTCTCACCTTCAGCTCCAGCATCCATTGCACTTCTTCCTTCACCCACTCCTTCGCCTCCGGGTTCAACTCCCCCAAACCGCTTCTCTTTCGCACCTCCTCGATCGCCGCCTCCATCGTCTCGCTCGTCGTGCGCACCGCTTCGGACAGCGAAACGGCTCCGGCGACAGGGAATCGGGCCAGAATCCCGAAATCAGAATTCGGGTCATCGTTGAACAAATGGGCCGGAATCAAGCAGGACACGGTCAGTCCCTCCGCCTCGTCCCGCAGTCGCGAGAACACATCCTGCACGGGCGGAACCATTCCCTCCATCTGCGCTTGCACCGCCGCCAGTGCCTTCACCACCGCACGGCAGAACCCGCGCTGAATCTCCCGCACTTCTCCACCACTCAACTCCTCCATGTGACGTGCGCGGCGCAGGGCGTTCAGCGAGCCCACGAGGTCGTTCACAGCACTCCAGGGACAACAGGGGTCGCTCAGGTCCACGCGGTGGTGCACCGCCAATGAAACGCCCAGCACCATCGCGTCGAGATGCAGATGCACTGTGATGAAACGCACCGCCAGTGGGAGTTTCATCGACAGGAGGGAGTTTCGTCGCGTAGGGGGAGATGGCGGGAGATTGCGCACGAGTCGCTCCTCGCTGGAAACAGGCGTCAGCGCCGGGTTCGTCACGCGCAGGTGCGACACGGTCGTGTGCAGCGTCTCCTTCTTCTCCGCCTTCACCACCTCCGTCTCCATCTCCTTCTTCTCCGTCTTAGACACTTCCGGCAGTTTCTCTTTCTTCGGCGTTTCAGACAGCTTCTCTTTCTTCGGCGTTTCAGGTAGTTTCTCTGCCTTGGACACTTCAGGCAGTTTCTCCATCTTGGGTGTTTCGGACAGTTTCTCCGCCTTGCTCAGCTCCTCCAGACTGAAGTGATCGAAGCGCTGCCCGAGGGCCGGCTCGCGGCGGTGCGACACGGTGCGGAGGAAAGCAGAGGGGAAGGTGAGCTCGAAGGAGTTGTCTTTGTCTACCGGTCAGGACGAGCGTGCGGTCAAACTGTTGGGGTGCCCCTCCACCCTGGGGGTCTTGAGGGGAATCTCCACGTCGGTGTCTTGCGAGAAAAAGGGGTGTTTCAGCAACTCCTCCGCAGAGGGTCGTTTTTCCTACCGGTGATTTCCCGCCATTGGACGGACATAGGGAGCGATGCACTGCTGCAGGAACTGGAAGAGCGTCTCGTCGATGCTCTGGAGACAGAGCAAGCCCTTGGGCGGGAGATGCTACGGATGATGGAGTTGGCGAAAACGCACTCGCTTCATCGCGCTCAGCATAAACGTATTGTCGTCCAGCTCGCCGTACGGGTGGCAGCCGGAGAGGAGGTGAATCACCGCCATGCCCAATGCGTAGATGTCCACGGCCGTAGTCCACAGCCCGTCGGTAAACACCTCGGGCGCGTAGTAGCCGATGCTGTCTATGCGTGATGCTATGTTACTGCGACAGACAATCATCTTCCGCCCACTTCACCTGCTGATACTGCTGACCGGGGTTCGCAACAGTCAGCCAGTAGTAGCCGCCAATGCGGACTTGTCCCGTGGATCGGTGATAGAGAAGGTGCTGTAATCGAATTCTCCCGTGAATAATGGGATCGTGAGATTCTGTCTTCTGGTGAAGGTCAGCCAGTCCCGTGAGGATGTCCTGTATCCATTTGCGGATCAGGTTTAGCCGGACAGAGCCAATACCCATGTAGACCCTACAGAGTGATAAAACAGCATTGAAAACTACGATCGAATATTCTCCGGTATTGCCTCTGTGACATATTTGATGGTGTGGTTTCCGCTGTCGAATTCTTCTCCGAAGCACTCTAAGAATAGCCTATCCATGAAATGACACATAACACAATGAACTGCTTCGAGTTATAGCTGTGGACGATGTGCAATGCGTTCATGAAGCATTCCACGACCTCCTTCTTCCATTCATCCACATGAACGACGTGATACAGCACCTCCTTTCCATCGACAGTGGAATAGGCCTTATAGCTACACACGTTAATCGATCGAAAACAAATCGTACATTTGGTATTGTGGAACAGACTGAATCGATGATTCCTAATCGTTACAATAGGGCAAAAGAACAACTGTCTTGAAGAGGTCCGACAAACCCTTCTCCTCGGTTGTTCCCATTCTTATCCGCGATTACACGAAACCAAAATACGGATGGAGTGAAGGAACGAAGAACAGCGTTAAAGAATAACCCGTTGTATTAGGGTCAGTTGAACAAGGGTTGTGGCTACGAATGACCCAATTGGTGTTTTTTTGGTTTGGATGGAGTTCTTCAATTCCTTTCTCAAGGGGAGAATGTGCTCATTCCAAAGAGCCACGGGAGAAGAAGATTGCATTACGGTCCGTGATCCATCATTCGACTCTTTAGGATCGCCATTCTATTGTTTCCATTGAAGATAGTCTGGATATGATACAAGATAGAAGAAAGGGAAATGGGAATGACAAGACTGTCTTCTATCCACTCACCATATGCACACATGCATTCTATGAAGTTGATACCCACGGCTTCTCCGACTCTTGTTGATCACATTCCCATAGCAACGATGATGAAATGGAGCTTGGACCAACTCGCAGGATTGTCTGCAATCACCAACCGATTTGGGGGTGTGGATGACCCCGATCTCTCTTTGCTTCTGGATCGGATCAAGGGACTGGAAGACGCATACGAGTGAACCTACACACATTGTTCTTCTCATCCGTAGTCATATTGAGAAGGCTTGTGGCGATGTTCAGGAGTTCTCTTTGACGATGGTGGACAGCATCCGCTCCATGTCGTCAAGTCTTCAGGCGTTGGGCACAGCAGATCCAAAGAGTGAAGAGGCGTGTATGTTTGGCGCCCACGTTCGGAATCTGGATATGGAGTATGGAAAGTGGGTGAAGGCAAAACTCGTGAGATCAAATGCATGCGAGTGACGAATAGGACATTGAAGTGGAGGACTTCATGGTGAACGAATTGAAGGAGAAACGCAACTCCCTCAGCGATCTAAGACAGCGGATCCACAGTTGCAGCCGGTCGAGCAGTTCCTTCCAGGAGATGCAGCTCCAAGTCAACCAGATGAAGAAGGAGGGAGCCGTGGACGCGGGAGTAATGGAGGAGTACGAGAAGCTGAAGATCGTGGTGGATCAACAGAAACTGCAACTGCAGTCCGATGTTCACTTCATCATCGAGCGAGACACGCCGTTCGTGGAGCATGCTTTTGATATCGTACTGTCAACATGTAAGCATGAGCGGGTAGGTGCAGGGGATGATGCAGCGCTCCATCGCACACAATTCCGCGCTTCTCACGCAAGAGCCTCCGAAGTTCCTGGTTCACCCGGAGGCACCCTTTGTGGAGGGGAAGGAGGATTCCGAGATTGATTTCACCGTCTCTCCGAACGGGTTCCACATTTTGCCGCTATCTATCAAAGTGGGTTGAGCTGGAGAGGGGTGAGGACGTAGAAGGGGAAGGAGATCTTTTGGGCGATTACGACCTTCGGAAGCGAGATTTACTTCCGACTGCTGTTCAAGGACGAGAAGATGGCCGAAAACGTCATCCTCCCCGCGCAGCGCATTTGCAGCACCACGACGCCCGTTCTGTGAGTGATTCCTATGGATGCTCATGCGCAGGGGTAGTTACACCGGAACCGAATCGGGCATGCTGGAGATGCTTTTTGACAACTCGAACGCCCTTTTCCGAAGCAAGCGCATTCATCTGCGATTAGGTGTGAAAGACTGTGAATGGCTTGTTTGAGGAAACACGCAAGTTGGAGCAGAACAAGAAGTTGAAGCGCTTCCGTCCCATCGCGTAGTTGATCTCCAATCGTCCCACATTTCCGAAGGGGATCATCACTCCCACTCCGTAGCTGCTCAGCGCCACATTCATCGCCTTCTTCAAACCTGCTTCTCAACACCCACTCTCGGTCTCACTTGTATTTGTGTTCCACACATTACCGACATTGTAGAACACTTGTCCACGAATGCCGAAGGGCGTCTTGGAGAAGACGATCGGGAAGCTCAGCGAAGCGCCCAGGGATAAACACCGATCCCCTCCCAGAACATCTCCCTCCTTCCTTCCTCCTTCTATTCTTCACTTCCTCCTTGAACCCTCACCCTCAGGAGCACTTCTCGGTCCGATTTCCGCCATGTCATAACCGCGGATATTCTCTCCCGCTACCCAACACGCCTTTCCCTCCTTCCTTACTCAAGAAGAATCTGTCAAAGTAGCGAGTCTTCTTGCGGTGAAGGTTGCGGATGAAGCCGCCATATCCGTACAAGTGAAGCGCCAATCCAGGCTCTCCGAAGATGGCGGGAGAAACGGCAAAGTTGGTGTTCGCACGGAGCTCCGTACGGAACTGGTTCACGTCGCCGAGGAAGCCGCTGTAGCTCTGGGGGTTAGGCGGAGGGAGAAGCAGCACCAATCGCAATTGCGCGTAGCTTCCCGCGGTGGGAATCACGCGCGAGTTGCGCGAGTCGAGAGTGAGCGTGGAGAAAATGGAGGACTTGATGGAGGGACGGCACTCGTTGATGATGCTAGCGATCATTTCCCCCGCCAACGCGGACCTCTTGCTGCAGTGGCTGTTCATGATGCGCTCCACGTCCAGATCCACAGCGGGACTCAGGTCTCTCCACATGAAGCTGTAGCCAAGGCCGATCATTCCTCCCGGAGACGTCAGATTCAGGACCACTCCCTCGTTCAGACTGTTCACACTGCTTTCCTTGATGAGGTTGCGGTAGTCTCTAGAGGGGAATAGGGGCTAGAAAGCCGACTTTATGTAATCGACGGAAATGTGGTTGCCGAAGAAGCCCTTGGGAACTCTGTAGTTCAGGCTGTAGAGAATGCTCTTCCGCAGCATGTCGTAGCGCATGTGCGCGGAGAGGATGTCCGCTCGTCCCGTCACATTGAGATAATCGATGGATCCCTCCTAAGAATTATCGGAGAGGAAAGGGAGCCACGAGACCCGCATCATCTCCAGTCGTGCTGATGCTTCCCTGGATACCGACGCGCAGAGGACGCGACTCCTTTACGTTGACGCGGACCATCACGTCCGAAGAATTGAAGGTGGGGAAATCAGCTTCCTGTTAAGAAAGGCCATTACAGCATACGGACATCCATCGTCAGCTCCACGTCGTCGAACACGCCAAGGCTGAGAAGATTCATTTTCATTTTGACGAGCTCGATGTAGATTTCGCCAAATGTCTTCGCGCTCATCAATTCCTACCAATAAATCATCCAATCGTGTCCTCATACGGGAGTCACTTCTCTCGCAATAACAGAGGCTCTACGCTCTCATTCTCCATGCCAGCGACCAAACCGCGTTTTGCCGTGCGAATCCATCTTCAGAGCGGTCGTGCGCATCGGCATGTCATTGATCACAGTGTCATCGCTCATCCTCAGTCCTTTTGTAGCAGCCCCTCCAGCGAATCTGCAGAGACCGTGAACCGGGTGTGAAGGAGAAAACAAGCACAATACTCTCATAGCACAAATGCCTTGTGAAAAACCGGGAACGGCACGGATTACGCCTTCACAGTGCTGGAAACGGTATTGGAACCGGAAGGGTTTACGGACTTTAAGGCTACGCATCATCCCACGCACCAAGACCCACACATATACAGCGGCGTGTCATCGACATTGTTCACCGCGTTGTAGTTGTCGCACAGTCCGACAAAATACTCCACGTTGCAGTAATGCAACGAACTGATGGAGCGTCTTTCCGCCACGATGCACACATGCTCGTGGGACTGTAGGATAGTAGCGGGAAACATGTTTGAAACGGACATCTCGACCGCGTGATGGAGAGACCGAGCGCTGTGGTATCCGATGAACAGGGCGATGATCTCCTTCGCCTCCATGATCGTGCCGATTCCCATGGTCAGGACGCGGGTCAGGGCGAAGGCAGGAGCCGCCTCATCGTCACTGTCGCGGTCGTTTCGGGAACAATAGCGATCGTTCACCACGGAGTTGCTGCACGTCTTCAGACGGGTGCGGCTGTCCAGCGAGCTGCCTGGCGCATTCCCGCCGATGGCGCCCTCCGAATCCACTTCTGTACACATGAGGCGAATCCCTCCGTAGTGCTGGATAGCCTTCTCAAAGAGCGCACACTCCTCCTGATAGTCCGCCGTAAGACCGTTCAGGAAGAACACATGTTCTGGACTCGCGTCCACAAACTTGAAAAACGCGTCGTACTGCTGACAGGCTACACTCCGCGCATCGGTTCTGGGAATACCGCAATACTCCTTCATCTGGAAGAAGACAACGTGTTTGAAGGAGACACACCCCCTGTTGTAAAGATCCACAAGGGTGACGAAACTAGACATGACGGAAGGGATCCACGCCGTACAACGCAGCATTCTGCTCCGTAGGCGTGGGGAGAACCATGGTGAAGAAACGGTTCTCGGAAGGCGCGAAGTCACGGATGCTCTCCACTACGTACTTGGCCGCGTAGAGCAGGAGCTCGGTCGCCGAATTCTTGATTACGACTCTCATAAAACACGGTCTAACACACTTGAAATGGGAGACATGGTTCCACGTTTCTCCAAATGCAACGAAAACAAAGAACCTGTGAAGCAGAAGGGAAGAACATGTGCAACAAACACAACGAATGAAAATGGTTGCGTTAAGAAAACTAACCAATTTAAGAGCGATCCACCTTCGCCATGTACTGGATGAGATCGACCATACGGTTGGAGTAGCCCCACTCGTTGTCGTACCAAGAAACCAGCTTCACGAACGTGTCGTTCAGGGCAATTCCTGCCTTCGCGTCGAAGACAGAAGAGTACGGGCAGGTCAGCAGATCGCGAGACACCACGTCGTAATCCACGTATCCCATAATGCCCTTCATGTACGTCTCCGAAGCCTCCTTCACCGCAGCCTTGATCTGCTCGTAGGTGGCGGGCTTCTTCAGCGTGCAGGTCAGATCCACCACGGAGACGTCCTCCGTCGGCACGCGGAAGGACATGCCCGTCAGCTTGCCGTTCAGCTCGGGAATGACCTTGCCCACGGCCTTGGCGGCGCCCGTGGAGGACGGGATGATGTTGTAGCAGGCAGAGCGGCCGCCTCTCCAGTCCTTCTTGGAAGGACCGTCCAGCACCTTCTGCGTGGAGGTCACCGAGTGCACCGTCGTCATCAGACCCTCCTTCAGACCGAACTTGTCGTTCACGATCTTCGCCAGCGGCGCCAGGCAGTTCGTCGTGCAGGACGCGTTCGACACCACCTTCAGGTCCTTCGTGTACGTCGTGTTGTTCACGCCCATCACGAACATCGGAGCGTCCTTCGACGGCGCGGAAATCACCACCTTCTTCGCGCCGCCCTCCAGGTGCTGCGCGGCCTTGTCCTTCGCCGTGAACACACCCGTGGACTCCACGATGTACTCCGCACCCGCAGCGCCCCACTGGATCTTCTTGGGGTCCATCTCGTTGGACACCACGATGCGGCGGCCGTTCACGATGATCGCGTCCTTCTCAGCCTTCACGGTGCCCTGGAACGGACCGTGCGTGGAGTCGTGCATGATCATGTACTCCATGTAGTCGGGCGTGATGAACGGGTCGTTGATCGCCACCACGTTCACCAGCGGGTTCGGCTGGCTGGCGCGGAACACCAGACGACCAATGCGGCCAAAGCCGTTGATACCCACGCTCACGGGGCCCGCGTTCTGCACCGTGGAGTTGGCGTTGATGATGTTCACGAACTCGGGCTTCAGCGAAGCGCCGCCCACCAGGAAGCCGTCGATGTCGGCCTGCTTGCCCAGCTCGTTGCAGTTCTTCGCGTTCACGGAGCCTCCGTAGATGATGCGCACCTTGTCCGCCACGGCGGCGCTCACGTTGTCGCGCAGCCACTTGCGCAGCACGGCGTGCACCTCCTCCGCCTGAGCGGGGGTGGCGGTCTTGCCCGTGCCGATGGCCCAGATGGGCTCGTAGGCGATCACGGCGTCATCCCAGTTCTTGATGGCGTCGGCGTACGCCTTGAGCTGGCGGGTCACCACCTCGGCGAAGCGGCCAGCCTCGCGCTCCTTCAGGGACTCGCCCAGGCAGCAGATCACCTTCAGACCGTTCTTCTGAGCATAAGCAGCCTTGGTCGCAACCTCGGCGTCGCTCTCGCCCTTGCCGCGGCGCTCGGAGTGGCCCACGATCGCCCAGCCGACCTTGAGATCCTTCAGCATTTCAGCAGAGGTCTCGCCGGTGAAGGCACCGTTGCCCTGGGACCAGACGTCCTGAGCAGCCACCTGCACATCAGCGCGCACGGTAGCCACGGTGTCTCTCAGATAGGCGGTGGGAGGGGCGATCACGACCTCAGCGTCGTTGTTGAGGTTGGAGTTGTTGAGAGTAGCCACGATCTCCTGGACCTTGGCGAGAGAACCGTTGCACTTCCAATTGCCACCGACGAACAGCTTGCGAGCGGCGGAACCGAAAGAACGGGCAATGACAGATGAACGAGAAAGCATAGTATAAAACAAGAGGAAGATAAAAAAGAATGAGGGGTTTGATATGAACAGTCAAGAAGAACCAGAAGTGAAGCGCGACGACATACGCGCAAATGCATCGTTTCATTGGCTCCTGCAGCATGTCAGCCCGCTCTCTTCTCCCCCTCTTCTGGCACTCCTGTCCAGTTGCCGACGCGCAATCCCCCACAACCCTTCCAAACGAAAGGGGCAAGCCTATCCTCATTATCCACAATCGGATCAGCTTGCCAACATCGTCCAATGTCGGGCACTCACTTGGAAGGAGTTGACTTGGGGAGGCAAATAGGCAGCCGCATACATCCGCAAAGTGCGATGGAGACAATGTACGAGGCTGTTAGAAACCAATGGTGGAGAATTCTATTGAACCCCTGCTTCTTTGAGGAAATCGCCGTTGGAGAGTGAAGAGGGAATAGCACCTCCTGCAATCGAGCTACTGCATCAAGGAGAGAGCAACCAAATAGATATGGAATCCAAGCCTTGAGAAACAAACACCCCCCATCTAAAAGATGTCCATTCAAATGCGCAACACTCAGTTCTTCGTCATCACCTTGATTCCGTCCTTCGCCGCCACAATCACCTACCCATCATCGCGCACTCCCACACCCACCGTCGTAGCCATGTTGATGAACAGGCCGTGGTCCACGACGCCCGTGATCTGCTTGATCGCGCGGTCCATCTCCGCGGGGTGGTCAATGCCGTTCGGGAAGCGCAAATCAATAATGTAGTTGCCGTTGTCCGTCACCAGACTACGCCTCATTCACACCTCACGCTGCCACGGCTTGCTGGGATCCTCCTTGCTGGGGCGCAGCACGGGGACGCCGTACTTCTCCAGACGCTTCTGCGTCTGCTTCCAGCCGAAGGGCACGATCTCCACGGGGAGGGCGTCCTTCGTGCCCAGCTTCTTCACGATCTTGCTCTCGTCCACAATCACCACGAAGCGCGACGTCAGAATCTCCGTGCTCTTCTCACGCAGCAGGGCAGCGCCCTTGCCCTTGATCAACTGCAGGTCCGGATCCACCTCGTCCGCGCCGTCGATCGCGATGTCGATAGACTCCACCTCGTCGATGCTCACCATGGGGATGTTCAGCGCGCGAGCCTACACCGTCACAATGCACCGCTCAGAACTACGTGAGTGTCCGTCTCGATGGAAGTCGCCACACCCACGATGTCGTGGAGAAGACCCTCCTTCAGCAGTCTTCCCACCTCCTCCACAGCAAAGTAGGCGGTCGAGCCCGTGCCCAGACCCACCACATCGCCGCTCTTGATCTGCTTCACCGCCTCCACGGCCGACTGCTTCTTCAGCTCGTTCATGCTCATGTTTCTGTTTTGCAAACGCGGAATACTAAGAAATGACGGGTGGCGACAGCCTCGCCAGGGAAGCGAAATAACCGTTAGCGCCGCCCCATGCACAGACCGTAGAATTAGCACCCCTTAAGACCGTTCTGACGATGGCTGAAAAGGAAGCGACTGCGCAACAGGAAGGAGTGGCGGAGGTTGTGAAGGGAACGCCTAATGCGAGTAGGAGTGCCGGATTCTCCGCGTTACGGGTAGAGTTCGATCTGTCTCGCCGCATGGCGCCCTATTTCGATATTCACCTGCTTCTTCCCGTTTTTGATTGGCTTGAGGAGTCGAAGATATCCTTTGTCACCCGCTTCGAGTTGGTGACACCCTAACGAGCAGATGTATAAACAAAATGAAATTGCAAAGGCGCGCTACGCCCTTCTCCAGAAGACCAACATGCTGGAGTACGCCGTCGACGTGTTCAAGTCCATCTATCCCGAGGAAGAGCCTCCCAAAGGTGCGCGCTCGTCTCCGGCGTGATTGCGTAGAATTGAAGGGCAAAGCACAAATCTCCAAGGACCGCTACGACGAAATCATGGAGAGTCCGCTCATCCAGTGCGTGCAGTCGTGCGTGGAGGAGAAGGAGAGCGAGGGCGTGATGCCCGTGCTGTCCGACGAGGATCTCCAGAGCTTTGAGGTTGCATTTCCCTCCCCAATTCAGGGTAGATCACCAAGACGGACCTGGAGGAGTGCTGTCCCATCGCCAAGTTCCTGATGAACTGCGGCCAGTACAGCATGGTCATCGACCTGATCACATTCTACCTGTTCCCTCCCTTCCCCCTCCTCACCCACAGCGCTCAGATGCCGTCGCCCGCACCCTGCAAGGATTTATTTGCGAGCCGCTACCTGAGCCTGCTGTGGGGCAACCTGACCTGCCAGCTGCTGATGGGCGACCTGGAGGAGGCCCACGCCGGCATCAAGGCCATCGAGGCCTTCCTCGCTGCTAACGAGGTGCCGCTCGCCCGCCGCGCTGATGTCTAGAGCACCGTGCCGGCGCTGCAGGTGGCGCAGGAGCGCTGCTGGCTGCTGCACTACGGGCTGTTCGTGCTGGCGCAGCACGAGGATGGCGCCGAGCTGTTCCTGCGCACTTTCAACCGCAAGGAGTGGGTGCGGGCGTGGCGGCTGATGCGCAGGTACATGGCCGCCGTGGAGATCTACTGCCCCTGGCTGCTGCGCTACATGGTGGTGCTGGCCGTCGTGCAGCTGGCGCAGAACCGCGCGCTGATCGGCCGGCTGGCGGACGTGGGGCTTGGAACATAGTGTGAGAGGTAGGTGCTGGAGCGCGAGCAGGCGGCGCTGGAGGACCCGGTGCTGCTGTTCCTGTACCAGCTGTCGATCGAGATGGACTTCGAGGCGGCGAGCGAGCAGCTGGCGCGCTGCGAGGACGTGTTCGCCTCCGACTTCTTCCTGAGCGGCAACCCCGCCTTCGAGGCCAAGTTCATGCAGGGCGCGCGCGTGCTGGTGTTCGAGCTGATGTGCAACGTGCACCGCCGCATCGGCATGAAGCTGTTGGCGCGCAACTTGAGTCTCAGTGCGGGCGGGCGAGGCGTGTGAGGCGTAGGCGAGGAGGCGTGCAAGCAGTGGGTGGAGCAGGCGGTGGAGACGAAGGCGGTGGAGCAGAAGGTGGCGATACAGGACGGGTGCGTGGTGATCGATAAATCGGCTCCCTCACTGTGGGTGCGGCGCGTGGGCGTGAGGCGTAGATACGAGCAGGTGATGGAGCGAACGCAGGACTTGAAGAGGGCAGTCGAGGGAATGAAGCGTTCCTCGCAGTAGACGCTGGGTGTTGTGTTTGTTCGCAAACAGGTTACATGATTTCCACCTCCACGCCCTTCCCTCCGATGCGCACTTGTTGCACCTCATAGCCTCGCTCCCTCAGACTCTGCAGCAGCAACTCCTTGTTCGCAGCCGTCGCTTCGTCCGAGGCAACGGCGATCACGCACCCACCTCCACCGCCTCCCGTGAGCTTCGCCGCGAAGTGGCACTGCCTGCCCACACGCACGATCTCGTCGATCGCCTCGCAACTCACGCCCAGCGCCTGCAGCAGGCACTGGTTCATCTCCACCGCCTCCCTCAGTCTCCCGCCGTCGAGTCGGCCCTCGCGCGTCACGCTGCTCACCAGCCCCTCAATCCCGTCGAACAGACACTCCACGCTCTCCGGCAGCACACCCTGCAGCCGCTTCACCTTCTCGATCATCCGGCCCGTGTTCTTCGGCAGCATCGAGTCCACCAGCACCAGCTGCACCGCCTCCGCGTCGATGGGCGTCATCTCGTTGCCGCCCTCCCTCTTCTTGCGGAAGCGAAGCAAGCCGCCTACACTCCACGCCCTCTCCTTCGCCCACCATAGCACGAGACGGTGTTGTCGATACCCGATGGATTCCCGTGGTAGAGCACCTCTCCTTCATACGCCAGCGCGTTCACTTCCTCCAGATTCTACACTCAAGCCAACCCATCGATCCAACCAGCGCGGCGGCATTGTCCGCGTGGTGCAGAGCCGCTCGAAAGGCAAGACACGTTGCAGCCATGCAGGTGCAAAGCGCGGCAGAGCCGCCCAGCCCCTTTTCCTCGGGAATGCCTCGGTTCTCCACTCGAATTCGTGTGCGCGGCGGGAGCTCCCATAGACTACGCATCACACAGAAGGAGAGAGCGAACAGAGAAGTCTTCTGAAGCATGAAGACGGCAAGGGTAATCGTGCTCTTGGTTAGGGGCCCAACGGGACTGCCGTTCCGAATACACTTTTCAATGTGCTGTTGGAACACTGTGGAGATGGGCGAAGAGACTACACTGCTTAAAGAGACAATCAACTCATGCCTTTCCATTCTATCGTTTCCGTTTGAAGCATCTGTATGTCCAGACGCACCGTTTCCTCCCTGTCTGCCTGAAAGGGGACTGTCGTGATCTCAAGCCCGTCCGCCTCTGCGCAATCGTCCTGCTCATCAACGCTGCACTCTGCGAATACGATCCAGCAGTGAATGCGGAGGGAATCCACCACTCCGCACAGCGCGCTCCGATAATACACCACCGCGTGCTCCCCAAAGAGGATACACTTTCCAGGAGCACTCCCGTGAATTCGGGTCATGGACCAAACTGAAGACTACATGCATTTGCGTGTGCAACAAACTCATTTACACGAAAACTAAAGGAACCTATGCGATTCGCGCCTTCTTCGCGCTCTCCTCCGGGAGGGGGTACTGCTCCCTGATCTACACTTCATTCCACTCCTTCAGCCAAACAGACTGAAAAAGAACGGCAATCCGTCGCAGATTGTCCTCGAACTTCTTGTTTCCGTACTCCACCACATAACGCAGGTACTCCTCCGTCACCAGCAGCTGCCCGTTCTCCGCGATGGGAAACTCCATGCTGTTCGCGGTGGTGCGAATGCCCAGCATGATTCGCCGCCCCATCAGAATTCCACTCTCCCTGAAGCCTGCAGCCACGGCCAGCTCCAACATTTCCTGCGCCTTCTCCCAGTTGCGACACTGCACCTTCGCTTTACCCTACACGCCCGTGCCTACGTGAAGAACGAATGGTTCCAGCTTGAAGAGTGTGACGCCTTTGCAACGAGGCAGCTCCTCCTTCGTCTTGGCAATCAGCTCCTCAGGGGTAACCACGCGATGTTCCACGAAGAGCCACTTTCCTCCCTTCTACTGATGAAGCAGCGCATCCAATCTGAACAGACACCTGAGCACTCTTCTCCTCATCATAGGAGGCACAGAAGATGGAGAAGCGTCCCGAGCACGATGACGTGGTGCAGAAGTCGGGCGTCTTGTTCACGTACTCCACGAAATCGACGATGGGCGCGTCCACAGATCCCTTCTTCGATTTGTCCAGCTCCTTGCTCAGTTTCAACAACAGATTGCGCTTGCAAACGTCGAAATCAATTCCCTGCTTCCTACTCGTCATTTTCTCTCCCTCTCTCGTACGCAGCCTTATGCTCCATTCTGCAATCCTACCGCTATCCAGTCGAAGTGTGGTGAAGGAAGAATGGAATGCATGCGTTTTGACTGGCTTTGCAGAAAACAGGCGATAGTACAAAGGGCAGAACGTCGTTTCCCACGGGGAGAGAGGACATGGAGAGAGAAGAGGCGTTGGTGAACAAGTGGTAGATGGCTTGCACCGCATTCGATTCCTCTATCGGATTCTAGGGCTCAATTCAGTGGAGGGCACATACCCTGTTTGAAAAGGAAACGAGCTGAATATTCTTGGCCGCTGCAGTATCCGCCACGTCCTTCCCACTGAATGCATGACGGATGGAATTGTCCACTATCCATCACTCCCCCTCCCTTTCCCCACAATCCTTCACAACAAGACAGCTCTTCAATAGCGCATATGAAATGGGCGTTTCTGCAATGCCCTTGCGGCAAATGCGCCAGGTGCGTTCATTCTGCATATCGACGAAGAAGAGGACGAAGGCGTAGTTTTGAAAGAGGCTGGACAGGGGAGTCTCGGGATTGGACAGGTCTGTGAGGAAACTGGGAATGAGTCCTTCCTTCAACCATCCACTATTCCATCTGGCTCGTAGAAGACAGTTGCAGCAGAGAGGGAAGAAAGTCGTACCGAATTGAACACAGATCGCCAACGACCTATCCCCTCACTCTCCAAGCGCGTGGCATACGAGGACCTTGAACGGCTCCATTTCCAGACGGGTGCAACAAACACAAGCAGAATAGAGTACAAGTTTAACCACCGACTTACTCGTCGTCGGAATCCTCCTCCTCCGCGACGCAGAACTCCTTCTCGGACACGTAGATACCATCGAGGAACTTACGGATATCCTTGTGTCTCACCAGCACGGACTGGTAGATCTGAGCAGCTATTCGTTACGTGGTTTCAGAGATGCTCACCCGAAGTGGACACCTTCTCCACATCGTTACCCTCCAGGATGATCTCATCCTTCTGAGCATCGGACTTCATCACGGTCACGCCCTCCAGCATGTGGATGTGGCGCACTCTCTTCT
>ERZ827156.1580-NODE-1580-length-26446-cov-4.092683_pt1 | contig 26446 bp, 35 predicted proteins | sample MGYA00519919_ERZ827156 | MGnify/ENA primary metagenome ERZ827156 (study PRJEB31778, sample SAMEA3449269) | human gut metagenome | biome: human gut; feature: human-associated habitat; material: faeces | place: United Kingdom | collected 2010/2012 ...
ATTGATTCGTTCTTCATACACACTTTCTTTTGCTCGGGCAGCCTTTTTACTGCTCTCTTTTTTCATTCCATTATCAAGCTGTACCTGATGTGGATGATAAATAATCTGTCCGTTACTATCACACAGATAAAAATACTGCCCGCTGTCTGTCGTATTAATCCGTTCCATCATTCGTGAAATTCCTGAATAATCCATGTCAACAAGCAGTACACCTAATTGTGTATTGGTACCATCCGTCAATTCTACAACACGGCTTGATGAAATCACCCAGTAATATTGCTGCGTTCCATCATCAAATAGATTCTGTACATGAGGTGTGGAAAAATGGATATTTTCCATTTGATTTATTGCCTGAATAAACCAGTCCTGCTTTGTCACATTCGGATCTTCCTTTTGTGCCACAACAGGTTCTGCCTCCAGCAAACTGCCATACTGATTATAGATAGCAATACTTCGCAGATTCTCTTTATTAGCCTCATATAAAAGATTCATTCCGTTATGCATCTTGTCTGACTCACTCGACATATCACTTTCTTTTATAATATTATAATACAAGGCATCCGATACCTGCCGCATATTGATCAGATAATCTTCCACACTCTCTACGGTCTGATCCATTAACCTCTGATTATTTTCTAATATTTCCTTCTGGGACATACTGGAAAAACGCAAATACATCACGCTTCCCATACACAGTAAAATAACTGCTGACACAACTGAAAACGCAATCATCAAGACGGACACAGTTTGCAAACAAACAACAAATTGTATAGAACTGCTGGAATCAATCCATGCTCACCAGCTAGCCATCAAGCCGCACGCACAACTCCCTACCCACTCCCTCACTTCCTTCACGCCCTTCTCATCGCCGCTCACCTTGTCCGCAGAATAGGGGAAATCGATTGTGACGTTATTATTCACGATGATCTTGTTCCCCTCCCACTGGCACACAGTACTAGCAGTTAGGCACAAACGGCGGCAGTACAATTTACTGAGATGCGCAAACACGTAGTTCCCATAGGGATCGAAGGAAGGAAGCTTACGATTGCGCATTTCGTTCTCCACGCTCTTCTAGCCGCTTACGTTGAAATAACACAACCTACCTCCTTCCGCATAATGGTCGAAGGCGATATTGAGGGCAGAACAAAGTCCTCCAGTCTTCCCTTCTGCTCCACTTCTATGTTGGTAATATAATCCGTCTTTATCATGGTGACATCGTAGTCATCCGCACCCTCTAATTTCTTTCCTGAAGGTGAAGGATTTCCCGACATTGAAAGCGCAAGAAGCAAGGATATTCAAAACGAGGATTCCCGCATTATTATCGATGCAGTATACTTCTCCGGAAAGAGTTTCCTTGAAAGTGGTCTCTACTCTGATCTTGTCTCCAATGTGACTGACGGAAATGCTCATCTCCTGGATTCTACAACATCAGCGCCGAAAGATAACTACTACAAGAAAACAGATACAGACGGAATAGATGCTGCGAAATCGGATCGAACAAATTGGGTCATTTATAAATTCGGGCCGGTAGTTGAGAATCATTACGAAAACAGCGTGCAACACGTTTACAGGAAACAAAACAACAAAACCACTCAACATCGTTTACTCCTGCTTCACTTTCTCACCGAAGAAAAGGAATACAAAAACGAACAGAACAAAGCCAAGCATCACGACGATTGCTCTACGGCTCACCCTCCACGCTCTCCCCTACGCAGTGTAGTAGGGATAAGCAGCCAGGATGAAACGAGGGAATTCGTTGTGCTTGAAGGGACGAATATCCACCTGTGTGTTCTCGTTGATCAGGGAGACGCCCTGGCGCTGGTAGAACAGACGGAACTTGTAGATGCCGTACACGTCAGGAGCGCGTATGATCTCGCCATCATCCCCTCACCGCTGCACTACCGTCGAGTAATCCCCGTTGTTGCTTGTGGCGTTGTAGGAAAGGGTCTTCCGCACGTACGGGTCCAGCATCACGAACTCGATCTGCACATCGTCCGCCTACGGGTCAAACCGCCGTCACACCCCAACAGCGTACGGCTTCCACTCCTCTCCGTCGAACTCCTGGATGTTGACGGAGTAGTACAATTCGTCCTTAATGCGGTATACCACGTTGTTGCCAGCGACCTCCGGCTCCGGATAACTACTCCATGAGTTTCTGTGGATGCACGAACTAGGAGGTGGGGAGATTGGGCTTCTTCACCGATTGCACGAGAATCTCGTGCTCCTTCTCGATGCGATCCTCCTCGCGGATGTACTTGTAGTGCTGGATGTTCGACACCTTCAGGTAGCCGGCGAACTTGAAGGTCCCTTCATCTCATCGCTCTTCATCAATCTCACAGAGAGACAACTGATCGCCCAGCACGCGATTGTCCGGGTTCTCCATGTAGTACGCGTCGCTGAAGACGTCCGCGGAAGCGGCGAACACCACGCGATTGTTGCTTCGCGTCTGAACGGCCGCCACGAGGACGATGCTGGAGGCGTGGTTCTACTCGTGAAGAGACGGAGATGCGGACACCTGAGGAGCGCCCGCCTCGGTCAGAGAGGTCGTCGCCTCATCACCGCTCACCACGGGAATGGCAAGAACGTTCTTCGGATCTACACGCATGCCCATGCCTCTGTAGGTGATGTGACCCTCCGAGCCAGCCAGAGCACCGACCATTCTGGAAATCTACGCCATGAGTCGGAAACAGAAAAGTGGACTCTGGCGTAGTTGGTGGTGACGAACTTCGTGTGCTTGGTGTTGCTGGGCTCGTCAACGGAGGTGAAATAGTCGACAACGCTACTACCAGCGGCATCGATCTCCACACCACTGTATCCGGCAAAGTTTCTCACGAAATCCGAGGGGTTGCCATTGAACATGACAAACACGCTTCCATGGAAATCAATGAAACTGCCGAACTCCTTCAGGCTCAGGGAGTTGTACTTCTTGTCCGACTCCAGAATGATTACGATATCGTCGAACAGATACTCTCCATATCTCGAGATCTCGAACTTGTCTTTCACGTTGACAATCGTGAGAGTGCAACCCTTCGCTACAATGATGAGAGGAAGATGAGAGCATGATACACTCCAGATTCGCAAAGAACATCGAGTGGGTGTTTCGGAAGGAATCCTTCTCCAGAACAACCAACGTCCTCTTCCCAGGCATAGGGGTCATTGCTGTCAGAGCAACAGCAACAATCAGCACGGCAAAAAGCGACCTCATTCTTTCTTTCTTGCGGATGAATGACAAATGACGGAAAGAGGGCCGATTTCTGAACTCCAACAAACGCGCATTTTCTCTTGCATAGAATCGAGTATATAGTGGGATGGAGCGTTTTGAACCGAATATGCTGAATGGTTACATAACCTACTCCTATGAAGATGTCAGTTTGAACAACCGACAGTATCGCATTCAGTATTTCCAAGAGGAGCATCAAGACGAATACCTGATATGCGAGTATCAGAATACTGAGGTTAATGGATCCTGTGAACTCTACTGCAGTGGAGTGCTGGTCCAGTCGTGGGAAGAAGTGCATGGACGGAAACAGGGATTGGTTCGCAAGTATGAGCAAGGCGTTCTGAAGTATGTTATAAACTGGAAAGATGTGTTTGGATATGGAGAGTTTCGCTGCTTTGAAAACACGCCACAGGGACTGCGCCTCATCATAGTGAATCGTGACAATGGAGTTGTGGTTTACCGAGGTGAATATGATTCGGAGGAGTCCATGAAGCGTGTCGGGTCCGGGTTCAGTTATGACCGGGAAACGGGTGATCTTCGTTCCTACGGTATCTACCGAAACGACTCCTTGTTTCAAATCATCCACTCGTTCACGAAGGATGGGAAGATGATAACATTCCAAACGGAAGATGGAATCAGCAATGTCGAGATTCAGGACCGCTACCCCATCTATTCGGGTGGTTGCTGCTACTGCGAGGAGGACGGCATTTATGTGCGAGATGGAGTCGGGTATGTCTTGGACAAGAGCAGCGGCATTGCGACAAGCGAGGAAGTGTGGAACAGGGGAATTCAAGGCTCCAGACGAAAGCTCTACAACGGACTGTACAAGAAGGAGGGAGAGAGCGTCTCCTTGCGTCAGGTTCTCTCCAAGCAAATGAAACGCCAGCTCACGGTCAAGCAGCACTCCGATCTCTCCAGCCTGTCCTCCTTCGTCACGCAGCTGGTGGTGGACGAGAACTGCTGCAACGAGGAGGACATCATGACGCTGGAGCTCAGCGGGTTGGCGAAGCTGCAGTCGCTCGTGATCAAGAGTTACAACTTCGCCAATACCTACCGGTTCACGGTGTTCGGCTGCAACGAGCTGAGCCGCGTTGAGATCGGGGACTGCTGCTTCTGCCACTGGAAGGGTCCCAAGGAGCTGTGCAGTCGCGACGCGGCACTGTCCATCTCCAACTGCAAGAACGTGTCCAGCATCAGTGTTGGCTGCCACTCCTTCGTGGACTACATCCACTGCTCGCTGGTCAGTAGGAGTGATTTGCGTGGTTTAGCGTAGACTTGCTGGCGCTGAGCACTCTCGCCTTCGGAGAGAAGGACCACGACTCCTTCTGCTTCTACAACGCGGACTTCATCCTTACGGGTGCGTTCCGTGTGCCTGTCTGAGGGTTAGACCTGCCCGCTCTGCAGTCGGTGGTGCTGGGCAGCGAGTGCTTCCATCTGTCCATCACAACCACCGTCGAGAGTAGGTGCGGTGTGTGTGTTGACACGCAGACCTTCCCAACCTCAGAGATATCTACTTGTCGCCGAACACGCTCGTTGGCAATGCGTATGAGAAGTGCTCCCTTACGTTGAAAGGTGGGTGATGGGTGTGGGCGTGATCACAGACTTGCCGTCGCTGAAGACGGTCAGACTCACGGGCGGGCATTTTCTAAACGTGGGCAGTTTTGTGTTTGAGAGTGAGAAAAGGTGGAGGTTGTTATGAACAGATACTCCTCACCTCGAGAGCATCAATATGAGTGTCGTGAAACTCCAGGGAAGGGCGAAGATCTACGCGGAAAGAAGGCGTTGGGGAGAGGAGGTGATGTGTAGACGCAGGCATTCTCAACTACGTGTACTCCTGTTTCCTAACAAACACACCAAATGAGAACCATACTACACTGATTACACACAACAGACGAAGCCGGATTCACCGCCCCACCTACTCGTCACCCCACCGTCCCACATCCACAAGAAGAACAGCGAATCCCAGACTCCTCTCCTTCCCTCGCACTCCTCCTCTTGCCATGAGCATGCTTCCGCCTCGACTCATGCTTCCGCAGCGAGCGGCTCCGCTCCTCTGACCCGCCTAGTCGCGAGTCGATCAGGTCCGACATGGAACGGACCGGATTCAGCCGACTCAGCGAAGAGTTGCTGCGAATCAACTCGGAGTCATAGCGGTGGGGAAGAAGACTCGAGCCCTCCATGCTCTCCCTACAGCTCAGCGCACCCAATCAATGCCACATGTCGTAGGAGTACAGACGGTTTCTATGCGTCACGCACCCCCACGACCCCCACCTTTTGATCCTCTCGACAATGAGGATGAACACCACTCCCACCACCACGATCACCGTCAAAACGACCAGAATGCGCAACACCACATCAAAGAAGGACAGGCGCTTTGATGCCACCAGATCATCTAAAAACACATACTGGGTCGTAATGCGGCCTGTTCGTGACACTCCCAATTTCGGACCCACTTTTGCCATCGATGGGATTAATCGCTTCGCACTGGACAGAAGAGGGAATCAGCTTGGAATCGCCCGAGGCCACTTCCGGAAGCATCATTCGCACCTTCTTCGTCTCCACCGAACCACTCACCGACGCATGCAATACGGACATCGTCACCATTATGGTACCTAATGCTCACCAAATAGAGCCATCCGCACCCTCTTGGCTCATGATGTGGCAGTAGCTCGTTCCGTTGAAGTTGGTCTGCAGGTCCACCGTCACCACTTCCCGGCTGGCAGATGGCACGCGAGCGATCGAGTAGTGCACCACGAACGGCGCCGGTGTGGCGAAGCGCAGGTGCGGCAGCGGCATGCGCACATTCCCGCGGTTCCCCGCCTGTCCCAGGGGGTCCACAGCGGCGCCGTTGCGGTCCTCGTCCTCGTCGGCGTCCTCGTCGGCGTCCTCGTCGGGCTGCGGCTCCTTCTCGTCGTCCTCCTTCTCCGTGTCCGGCGCCACAGTCTCCGCCTTCTCCTTGGCGACCTCTTCGTTCTTTGTGGGTTCCTCTTCTCTCTCCAGCGGTTTTGATTCTTGTGTCTTCTCGGTGGAGACGTTTGATTCTTCTTCTTCACTCTTCTTGGCGGGTTCTTCTTCTTCCTCTTCACTCTTCTTGGCGGGTTTTTCTTCGTCTTCTTCCTTCACATTCTTCTTCCCATACTTTTCTTCTTCATCCTTTACACTCATCTTGGCGGGTTCCTCTTCTTCGTCTTCGTCTTCTTCGTCTTCTTCGTCCTCTTCGTCTTCCTTCACATTCTTCTCTTCTTCCTCGTCTTCTTTCTCCTTTGCATTCTTCTTCACAGGCATCTCCTCTTCTTCTTCTTCTTCTTTTGCAATCACCTTCTTCTTTGGTATCTCTTCCTCTTCTTCCTCTTCCTTCATACTCTTCTTTGCAGGTTCTTCTTCTTTCGCCTCTTCTTCCTCTTCTTCCTCCTTCACGGTTTTCTTCTTAGGCTTTACTTCTTCCTCCTCTTCCTCCTCTTCCTCTCTTGCGCTCTTCTTCACAGGCTTCTCCTCTTCTTCCTCATTTACATTCTTCTTTGCAGGTTTCTCTTCTTCCTCTTCTTCATCCTTAACGCTCTTCTTCACTGGCTTTTCTTCCTCTCCATCTTCCTCTTTCACGCTCTTCTTTACAGGCTCTTCCTCTTCTTCCTCCTCTTCTTCTTTTGCAATCACCTTCTTCTTTGGTATCTCCCCCTCTTCTTCCTCTTCCTTCATACTCTTCTTTGCAGGTTTCTCTTCTTCCTCCTCTTCTCTTATACTTTTCTTGGCGGGTTCTTCCTCTTCTTCTTCCTCTTCTTCTTCCTTCGCATTCTTCTTCACAGGCTTCTCCTCCTCCTCTTCTTCCTCCCCCTCCTTCACACTTTTCTTCACAGGCTTCTCTTCCTCTTCCTCTTCCTCTTCCTTCACGGTTATCTTCACAGGCTTCTCTTCTTCCTCTTCTTCCTCCTCTTCTTCTTTCGCATTCTTCTTCACAGGCTTCTCCTCTTCCTCTTCTTCCTCTTCATCCTTCACATTCTTCTTTGCAGGTATCTCCTCTTCTTCTTCCTCCTCCACACCTTTCTTAACAGGCTTCTTTTCTTCCTCCTCTTCTCCCTCCTCATTCGTGCTCTTCTTCACAGGCTTCTTTTCTTCCTCCTCTTCTTCTTCCTCCTTTGCAATCTTCTTCACAGGCTTCTCTTCTTCTTCCTCCTCCTCTTCCTCCTTAACGCTCTTCTTCACAGGCTTCTCCTCCTCTTCCTCCTCTTCTTCTTTCACACTCTTCTTCGCTGGCTTCTCCTCTTCTTCCTCTTCCTCCTCCTCCTTCACAGGTTTCTCCTCTTCTTCCTCCTCCTTCACACCCTTCTTTGCAGGCTTCTCTTCTTCTTCTTTCACACTTTTCTTCACAGGTTTCTCCTCTTCTTCCTCTTCCTCCTCCACGCTTTTCTTCTTAGGCTTCTCTTCTTCCTCTTCCTTCATATCCTTCACAGGCTTCTCTTCTTCCTCTTCCTCCATATCCTTCACAGGTTTCTCTTCCTCTTTATCCTTCACACCCTTCTTGACTGGCTTCTCTTCCTCATTCTCGTCATCATAGGCCTTTGACACTCTCTTATCCACATCCTTCTCATCACTATTGGGCACACTCCTTTCCTCATCACGAGCGAGCTTGCTACTCGTTGAAATCTTCTCCTCCTTCTCCTCTGCATCCCTATCTTCATCCCTGCTGGATTTTGCGCTATACAGAGAACTCCCTAAGACTTAGAACCAAGGACAACGTCAATACTGTCAATAACAGAATACTTCAAATCAGCATAATGCCTCTTTGTTTTCAAATGCGATCCCCCCGTAGTATCAACTATACCCTCGCCATTCTTCCCCATTCCCGTCTTCTGTTTACTAACTCTCTGTTTCCACTTGGGAACTCTCTTCTATCACTCATTGAATCAGAAACAATGGCTACTTTCGTGCTGATTCTTCCCATGCCTAAACAGCATATGATGACTATCAATCATAAATACAACACAACCATTACGTAAACACAGCACAAACAAATGAAACCGCATCCTTCACAAAACAAATATCCTTGCACACAATGTGCTATTTGATGCTCAAGAGTAGGCGGGTACCGCGGTTATCGATTCTGTCTGGCAAGGGCAGTTCTTTTCTCTGAGGAATGTCCGCTTTCCGCAAGTTTACCCCTTCCTCTCTAAAGGGAGGCATGGGAAGCAAGAAGGTACTGGCGGGAACGAAGTCTTGGTTGTATGGTCAGAGTCTGATTTCCACGGGATGCAGCGACCTCAATAATGCCTGCGGGTCTGGAATTCCGTTGGGATCGATAATGATTCTCTCTGAGGATTCCTTCATTCATCAGGGGAAATGCATTGTGAAATTGATTGCTGCAGAGGGAATTCAGTCAAAACAGAAGGTATTGCTGATTTCCTCAGTGGAGGCAGAGGGAGTGCGGGAGTGGTGCTCCAAGCTGCCGACACTTCGGAATGGACCGCAAACAACTACTGCAGTGAAGAAGGAGGTGCCACAACGGAGTATGAGTGGATTGGGCGGACAGTACAGCAAGTATCTGCTACAATCGAAGAGTTAGTGTGTGTTCAAACTGGTAATGGGTAGATAAAGCGGAAACAGTCGAGTTCTGCCATTCGTTTGATCTGAGTGAATGCGAAAAGAACCAGGAACTTCTGTTGAATGTTTATACACTCTCCGTGAAGAAGGGAGATTATGTGAAGACGACGCTCCAGGCTGTGTCTCAATTCACCTCGTTATGCAAGGAGGAGGGAGTCGTTGGCCGAGTCATTCTAGATATCGGGGACCTTCTGTGTGACGATGTAATTGCGTGGATACGCTTTGAATCTAGTCGAAGGAACAACGGGCTCTCTTTTCGCGATTACGCATTCTCATTCGAGGCAGTACATGCGTGCTCACTAGTCTGCTCAACAGAGAGCTGAACGGCAGTAGTTCATTCAAGTATGCCGATTGTCTCCTGAGTCTCCAGCCGTGGGAGGGTCGTTTTACTCATCGGGGCTTATGAAATAGGAATCACGCCACCGGAAGAGTTCTCGGATACTTTGGGTCTCCTTCAGGTGCTGCGGCTTCCGTCCATGCTGTCGCTGTACACACACAATAAGGCGATTTTCGTTTACGGCATTAAGCGGACGCTGCATTCCATTCGCCTGTCAGAACTGCGGATTCCACCCCAGGGTTGCATCGAGTATACGGGGAATAACGATTTGTATTAGTGCGGTGTTTGTTCTACTACACTGTGGAGAGACACAATTTGGTTTTGTGTTGCCATGAAATGCCGAGGTGTGTTTTCGAAAGACGCAGACAAGGAAATTGAACTTGACTTGCCTGATAATGCGACCATCTCCAATGTCCGTGACGCGATAGCTGTATGTGTTTGTTAAGTGATCTACTGAATAGAAAATGAACGGCTGCAACCGAAAGCGAGTCGATCTGTCTCTGAATAATGTGGTCTTGGAAGATTCGCAGCCGGCTCGTTGTCTGATTGAATCGGGCGACGTCCCATTTCGGTACGATTACTCCATCCCCAGACGAATATTCATGTTCGATTATAACAATCGCCACGTGAGATTGGATTTGGACGTGGATTCCTCTTTCAAAGAGATCGCATCCATGCTGGAAAAGGTAGCTGTGACGGTGATCGCGTAATAGCGTAGAAAATCGCCAGTCTGCGGAGTATTGATTTCTCCCTCTATTACAACGGCCAGCCGCTGGATTTGACGACGAAAACGCTTGACGACTACAATATCCCACCGTCTGGTCTTATCCTCGTGGTGGAGAGCATGATGGAGCTGACCGTTGGATTGCCAACGGGAAACGACAAGGTTTACACCATCCTGAAGAGCAAGCGTGTGGTGGATCTGAAGGAGCGCATTTCCGTAGTCCTTGCTTCTGTGATCGAACGTAGGCGTCCCTGTTCATCGCCGCGCAGAATCTCGTTGTTACGAACAACGGAACCACGCTGGCCGATGATGTCCCGCTGGAGTCGCTTTCCTCTTCCGAGGCCTCCTCCCTGCTGTGCGCCATCCAAGTTCCAGTCACCATCATCCCAGAAACGAAGTGCGCGGTCTTTTGGGACATCAGCTCGAATCTCAATGCGACCGCTCAGTTTCTCGTGGACTCGCTAGTCGCCGTAGGACCCGTTTGGCAGCACAACCAGTAGGATGGGAGACTGGCTTTGGCGAACACTGAAAACGCGATGGTGTATAACCGCGGGGAAGCCATTCTTCCGACGGAGAGGCTTCTGAGCCTGCTGAAGAGTAAGGAGACGTCGCTCTCCGTGGGAAAGAGCAACATCTATGCGAATCTCCGACTCATCATCCAGCATAACAAGTCGAGGCGCATTCTGGAAATCCACGGCGATTTGTCCATCAAGGAATTCAAACAGAAGTGCCTGGCATCCTCTCTCTATCACACTGACCCCTAGGCGCTGCACAACCTGCAGGCGCTCAAAACCACCCTCCTCTTCAACGGAGTGGCGATGCGCGATGAGGACCTTCTCTCCTCCTACGGTGTCGACAACGCAACCTTCATCTACATGGTGACGGAGGAGGAGGCACAGTGCATGTTTGCCGCGATGGCCCGCCCTGTTGCGTAGAGAGCCGCAGTCTCTGAAGGACAGCTTCGACCGCCTGCTGGCCCAGCCGCCCTCCTCGCGCACGCGCCGCGAGCTGGAGTCCAACGCCAAGTGGGTGTGTGACTGCCTGGCCAAGGGCACGCTGCAACCGACCGCCTTCGCGGGGCAGCTGGAGGGCGTCTTCGCGTACATCGGCGCGAGCCGCGAGGCAGGTCTGATAACGGTGTTGCAACGCCTTGTGCTACTGCTGTGCGAGAGTGCCGCGCAGCCACTGACGCTGTCCCTGCAAGTGGTGCCAGTGTGCATGCGCGCGCTGACGCTGCTGGTGGGCAAGGGCGCGTGGAGTGGCGTGGCGGGTTGCGTGAGTATTCTGCACCGCGCGATCCTGCCGAGTGGGTGCGGCGCGGCGGTGTGAGGCGCAGATGTGGAGGCGGCGATGCGCTGCGCGTGGACGGCGGACCTGTTCTACCAGCTGTACACGGTGCTGTACATCGTGGGCTGCAGCAGTGAGGAGGTCTTCACGACCCTCCGGCAGATCCTGGACATCCTCGTCGCCATGCAGGCCCGCGGTAGGCTCGCGCGCCGCGGCTGAGCAGTAGACCAGACGCTGGAGTTCAAGAAGGCGCTGTCGCCCGAGAAGCTCTTTCTGAACCGCTACCCGGACCTGAAGGCGGACTACCTGCCCATCGCGCGCAGCATCCTCTCTCACGGTGAGCGTGTTCGCTGGGCCTCACTCGCAGTGAGCGACTTCTTGTCCATTCGCTACATCTTCAACCACTACTTCGACGAGCCCTCCGTGGTCCGCCTCCTACTGGAGCACAACATCATCCTCAGCTTCGCCAACAACCGTCGCATCCCCACACCTTCTTTATTCACAGGCTCGCTCCGCCAGCAGTACGGCAAGGAACTCGCGGAGCCCATAACACGCTGCCTCAACGCCTTCTCCAACAACGAGGGCATCACGCGGTACTTCATCACCCTTCTCGGCATCCTCGCCAACGAGCAACGCACCTCCTTCGCCACCGCCTCACCCATAGCCGCGCAGATCACTGCCGTGCTGCAACACGCCGACCTGCTCGCCGTGTTCGTCGCCGCGGCGCGCCAGTGGAGTGACGGGTACACACGCCTCCTCTTCCTCTTCCTCTGCACGCTGTTCGCCACGGGTCGGCACAAACCCTCTTCTTTCATCATAGACCCCTCCTCCCATTCGCTGCTGGTCCAAAACAGCGCCGTTTTCCTCCCGTCCCTCGCCGACGCCACCCTCTTCTCCCCCAAGAATTCGAGCTACTGGAGCGACCCCGCCAGCCACGCCGTCCTCACCGTCTTCGACACCATCTGGAGCGTCTCCACCGCGCCCAAGTGCAGTCGCGACCTCGCTCTCTCCACGCTCTCCACGCTCTCTCGCCAGGGTTCGCGCCGCCGCCTCCGCTGACGCCTAGCCACGGCGGAATTCCTCCGCACGGCCACACACCTCATCGACGGCGCGATCGACGCGCTTCTCGCGCAGCTGCGCCAGCAGACGCTCGCCGGAAATCGGCAGGATTTCTGTCGCGTGGTCGCCGAGTACTACAAGAGCCTGTTGGCGGGCGTGATGGAGCATGGTAAAAGTCGGGGCGTTTTCTGACACGCAGACGAGTGCATTTCGTTTGAGGGCGAGATTCCGCCGTGCAACTACCTGTTCTTGACGTTTTTCGTGCGCAATTCGGACATTCCGGAGTTCGCGGAGGTTGCGCCCAACTTCGGCGAGTGGCTGGCATTCTTCCTGCAGGTGGTGGAGAGCATCTACAAGGATGATGACGATGCGGTCGATTGTCGTGTTGCGAAGAAATAGTCACGCGTAGTGGAACAGCGAAGACCGTACTTGTTCAAAACGGAGGTGGTGCCTTCTCTGGTGAAGTGCCTGGTGATGTGCATGAGGACCAAGGACGACGCCAATATCACCAAGATTTCTGCCATGCTGGTGGAGATCATTGACTTATGTGGGAGTGAGCGGCACGCGTAAGCGATAGACAAGGACGAGATGGAGGAGATCGGCAATTGGCTTATGGCAGAATTGCTCCCCGTATTGGACGCGGCGGAAGTCCAGCCGTATATGAATGTTGTGATGGACTTTATTTCGCGCGGACTCGTGAACGGTGGGAGGAGGAGGGCGAAATGACCAATAGAGGCGCTGTTTTGGGACTTTTTGGAGGCGGACGGTTTGGACAAGCTCATGGCGTACATCGAGTCCCTGAAGGAGAAGGGACAGCGCTACGAGGTGACGGTGATTCGCTTCATGGACGCGTTCAGTTATATTAGTGGGAGAGGAGGAGGTGGCTGATGGGCAGATTCGATCGCTTCGCTGCTGAAGGCCATCAATCTGGGGTACAGCACGATTGCCGACAGCATCTATTTTGAGAACCAGATTTCCAACATTGCCAAGCAGATTGTTGATTTGGAGGAAGTCGTCATAGAAAAGGACGACGACGACGCCATGTTGGCTGCCGAGTGTTTGACAGCCGTCCGCGCCTCCTCCTCCATCCTTTCCGCGGAAGAGAAGGCGATCCTGAAGAAGGCCGCATCCCGCATTACGTATCATAGCTGCAGTTGTGTTGTTGTTTGAGTAGTTTGTTTCTTTGTTGCATACTCTTTTTGCTGGGGACGATGCTTTCTTCCAAACTGTGGAAGGGAGTCGTGGGACGGCTTCTTACGAAACAGAGCGTCACAAAGCTCGGTCTCCGTGTTGGATGTGCGATCTTGGGCTGAGGGACTAGGCCGTGACTTCCCACTTCTTCTTGCTCCAGCAGGTGAGCAGAGCGTTCGCGACGACGCCCAAAAGCCCTGCGGAGAAGGAGGATCATCTGGAGGAGGTTTATCAGAAGCTGACGCAGAGGGAGCACATCCTGAAGAGGCCCGACTCGTACAGTAGGATTTGGCGGGAGGTTTGCATGGCTAGTCGGCTCCGTGATTACGAGCAAGCAGCCGATGTGGGTGTACGACGAGACGTCCAAAGCGATGAAGTACAAGGAGGTGAACTACGTTCCGGCCGTTCTGCTTTCTCATGGGTAGAATCCCGGGTTGATCAAGATATTCGACGAGATTCTCGTGAATGCGATCGACAACAAGCAGCGCTGCCCCGAAATGACGACGATCAAGGTGACGGTGGATCGCGCGGCCAACTCCATCACGATTATCAACGACGGTGACGGCATTCCGGTCGCCATCCACCCCGAATACAACATGTACATTCCCTCCCTCATTTTCGGTCAGTTGCTCTCCGGCACGAACTTCGACGACTCCGCCAAGAAGGGTGTGCCTCTCTCGTTCCGCTGACTTGCAGTGACGGGCGGCCGCAACGGTTTCGGCGCGAAGCTCACCAACATCTACAGCACGGAGTTCAAGGTGGAGACGGTGGCGAACCAGAAGCGCTTCGTGCAGGTGTTCCGCAACCACATGAGCGAGGAGGACAAGCCGAAGGTGACGAAGGCCACGCGCAGCAAGGAGTACACCTCCATCTCCTTCTCTCCCGACTTGTCACTTTTCGGCATGACCGCTCTGGACGAAGACACCGTCAGCCTGATGCACCGCCGTGTCATCGACTGCGCCGGCGTCACGCAGGGCGTGAAGGTCTACTGGAACGGCGAGCGCGTGGACGTGACGGACTTCCGCGATTATGTCGCGCTGTACGGGGTGGGTGGTTGTGCGGTGCTGTGACCTAGCGCGCGATCCAGAACTGCGACGAGGGCAAGGAGGGCGAAGGTGCCGACCAGCGTATCGACGCGCAGATCGTGTCGGGCGCGTCGCCGCGGTGGGAGTACGCCGTGATCCCAACGCCGGTGACGAAAATGACGCCGTTTTCGGTGGAGCGTGGAGAGGCGAACTCACACGCAGATGAGCTTCGTGAACGGGATCAACACAAGTCGTGGCGGCAAGCACGTGACGTACCTGACGGACCAGATCGTGACGCGCGTGCAGCCGCTGCTGGAGAAGAAGTTGAAGCGCGACGTGAAGCCGTCGCTGATTCGACAGCATCTCTGCGTCTTCTGCAACTGCCTGATCGACAACCCCAGCTTCGACTCGCAAGCCAAGGAGCTGCTGACCACGTCCTCGCGCGTACGCCTTGCCGCCGCGAGTCAGCAGTAGGACTTCGGGTCGACGCCGTCGCTGTCGTCGTCGTTCCTATCCAAACTGGAACGCAGCGGACTGCTGGACCTCGTGGCGCGTAGCATGCGTGTGCGCGACACGCAGTTCCTGAAGAAGAGCAGCGGCGTGAAGGCCAGTCGCGTGGGGGCCGCGCGCGGGCGTGAGGCGTAGTTGCTGGACATCCCGAAGCTGGACGACGCGAACAACGCGGGAACGAAGCACTCCGGTGAGACCACGCTGATCATCACCGAGGGAGACTCTGCCAAGGCGCTGGCGGTGGGCGGCCTGGGCGTGGTGGGCCGTGACAACTTCGGCGTGTTCCCGCTGCGCGTGGGTGTGGCGAGAGTGGATGAAGCGTAGGGCAAGCTGCTGAACGTGCGCGACGTGAGCGAGAAGCAGTGCGCGGAGAACGAGGAGATCCAGAATCTGGTGCGCATCCTGGGTCTGAAGTGAGGGCTTGTGCGGGCGTGTCAAGCAGGTATGGGAAGGAATACACGGACACGTCGTCCCTGCGGTATGGTCGCTTGTTGGTGATGGCGGATCAGGTAGGGGTGAATGGGCAGTATCAAGGTCAGGATTATGACGGCTCGCACATCAAGGGATTGGTGCTGAACCTGTTCGAGACCTTCTGGCCGTCGCTGCTGCGTCTGGGGTACGTGTCGCAGTTCATCACGCCGATCGTGAAGGTGACGCGCAAGGGGGAGGAGCAGGAGTTCTACACGATGCGCGACTTCGAGCAGTGGATGGCGAGCCACCCCGATCACGCCCAGTGGCGCGTGAAGTGTGCGAGGGAGGCGTGAGTGAGCCGTAGGTACTACAAGGGTCTGGGTACGTCGACGGCGAAGGAGGGCAAGGAGTACTTCAGCAACCTGTCGAAGCACATCATTCCGTTCCAGGCCATCTCGGCGCAGGAGGAGGACCTGCTGGACATGTGCTTCAAGCGCAGTCGCTGCGAGGAGCGTAAGGCGTGGATGAACGGCTACGCGGAGGGTAACGTGATGGACTACTGTGGGCGCTGGGCGAAGGCGTGAGGCGTAGCAACGCCGCCCGTGAGCATCAACGACTTCGTGAATAAGGAGCTGGTGCTGTTCTCGCGGCAGGACTGCGTGCGGTCCATCCCGTCGATGATCGACGGGCTGAAGCCCTCGCAGCGCAAGGTGCTGTACGGGTGTCTGCGGCGCAACCTGACGAAGGAGATCAAGGTGGTGCAGCTGTCGGGGTACATCTCGGAGACGGTGTTGTACCACCACGGCGAACAGTCGCTCAACCAAACCATCGTCTCCATGGCGCAGGACTTCGTGGGCACCAACAACCTCAACTTCCTCGTGCCCAACGGCCAGTTCGGCACGCGCATCATGGGCGGCCGCGACTCTGCCTCACCAAGGTATATCTACACTTATTTGCAGCCCATCACAAAGTTCGTGTTCCGCGAGGAGGACGACGCATTGCTGCCGCGGCAGGAGGAGGAGGGCGTACAGATCGAGCCGAAGCACTTCCTGCCCATCCTGCCCACCGTGCTGGTCAACGGCGCTACGGGCATTGGCACGGGCTGGTCCACCACCATCTGCAATCACAACCCCGTGGAGGTGGTGGACCGCCTCATCGCGCGGCTGAACGGCGACGCCTCCGTCGAGCCCATCAACCCATGGTACCGCGGCTTCACCGGGTGCTTCAAGCGCGACCCTGCTTCTTGCGGGCAGACGTTCCGCGTGTACGGGCACTGCCAGTGGGTGGACTCGGCGACGCTGGTGATCGACGAGCTGCCGGTGGGCCGGTGGACGCAGGACTACAAGCTGTTTCTGTGCGAGCTGCTGCAGCAGGGCAAGCTGATCTCGGGGTTCCGCGAGAACCACACAGACACGGAGGTGTCGTTCACGGTGTCGGTGAAGGAGGAGGCGGCGAAGGAGCTGCTGACGAACGAGGAGGAGTGCATGAGGGTGTTCAAGCTGGTCTCGACGCTCAGCACGAGCAACTTCTTCCTGTTCAACGCGGAGGGCCACATCCAGCACTACAAGGACGCGCTGGAGATCCTGGACGACTTCATCGCCTACCGGCTGCCGTTCTACCAGCAGCGGAAGGAGTGTCTACTGAAGAGCATTTCGGCGCGGAAGAAGGAGCTGCAGAACAAGGCGCAGTTCGTGCAGAGCGTGGTGGACGGCGAGATCCAGCTGAAGAACCGGTCGATGAAGAGCGTGGTGGAGGAGCTGGAGAAGAAGGGGCTGCAGAAGGAGAACGGCAACTTCGGCTACTTGCTGTCCATGCCGCTGAGCCAATTGACGATGGAGGAGAAGAGGGACCTGGAGACGCGCAAGGCGGAGATGGAGCAGAAGGAGGCGGAGCTGGAGCAGAAGACCAGCAAGGACCTGTGGATTGACGATCTGAAGGAGTTCCGAAAGACCTTCCTGGCCGTTGGAAATCCTGATTGGAGTCACTCGTAGATGGAGGAGAAGCGGCTGAACGACCTCGTGGTGGGAAAGAACAGAGGACTGGGGAAGCCCTCCCAGTTCACCATCGACAGCTACATGAAATCGCAGGTAGTGAATTGTCGTGTTTGTCGCACAAACAGGTAAAACAAATCCAACCCTCTGATAATCTTACTGATTATGCGCCTTTGTCTTGAACCGCTTGGCCTTACTTCGCTTCTTCCACTACGCATGAAACGGGGGAGAGGAGGCGACCTTGTGGTGATTCATCTTTGTCTTTCTCTTCTTCATCACGCTAGAAAACTCCCGCAAAAACGGGTTCTCGAACACCGGAATAAAGGACGTTAGGCTACGCGTTAGCAACATCGCGACGGGAGAGTCCCTACGATCCAAAAAGAGTAGATATCGCAAGCGGGGCGTGGCTCCACGGCATCGCAGTCGGCCGTGCTACCACGGTCGTGCAGATCGTCCGGTTCAGCAGAGGCCTCGCCAGCTGCGGGGAAAACAGACTCCAGCACCTTCCAAATAGAGACATGTTGTCAGAAATTGCGAGGTGCTTCAATACTACCTTCCCGTGACTCAAATCTGGGAGTTGATACTCGCTCCGAAAGGAGAACCGATTTCGACTACCCCACCGACCGCACACTTTTGAATCCACGCTGTGTTGTGCCTTTGTGTTCAGAAAGGGGCTATATGTCGCTTTTCTTGTGTCTCTTAGCGAGCGTTTTGGCTTCAGCAGCGAATGGTGGGGTTTTCTCGACATGTACTGACAATCAGCCTTGCTGTTGGAGTGCGACCCGTCCTACTACCCCTATGTCATCGACGTGACGTACAAAGAGGAAGCGTCGTCCCAGTCCATCGAAGTCTTCCAAATCCGAAATGACTCCTCTCCCTTCGTAACATCGATTTATGGGTATGGAAAGGATTACCTCATGGAGTCTACGCTACTGTGTGTGAATAACAACCTGTATCGCTTCACCTGCGCATCACTGTATCCCCTGTTGCCGCATCTAATGGGTAGGGCCTCCAAGCCGTGGAGCGAGGGATCCTTTTTCGAGGTGAAGGCGTTTGGGCGCACGACGGTCATGCGAGGCACCGTGGACATTGGGAGAATCGCCACCTACTACATCAACCGTTGCTTTCGCTGATTAACATTATTTGCAGCGTTCAACCCCATCGAGCCGGAAAGTGCTTGGAAATGGAGCGACCGCTACAGCGAGTCATGGGAATCGCCCTCCTTTGACGACTCGGATTGGGTGACGAGCAGTGCGGACTCCTTCTACCCCCTGGGCGATAATCGCTTCTACCGCTTCACCACTTCGCTTCCGCCCACGGTTCTCAACCGCTTTTCCTCCTTCGAGCTGTACGTGAGGCACCTCTACAGCATCCGCGTGTTCATCAACGGCATTGCTTTCCTCGAGCAGATGTAGCGTCCTCCTCTCCTCCTCACTCCCAGGGCGACTAACGAGACGGCAGTGATCGAAACAAACAAGCGCGAGGGCATCTACTCCTTCATCCACACTCCCCTTCTGACCGTCGCCATTCACGTCTTCTCCGCCCAACACCACAACCGCACCGCCGACCCGTTCAGCGCGCACATGGTCTTCCTCTCCTTCTCCACGCCGCCCTCCTCCCTCCTCGCCGCGGACTCCGACCACAAGAAGGACTTCTACGCCCACCCGCTCGCCGCCGCCATCGACGAAAACCGCAACACCGCCTGGTGGTTCCGTGGGAATCGCGCCGAAGTCGCCTTCACCTTCGCCAACCCGCTGTGCGCCTTTGAAAGCACCCTAACGCGTAGCGGCGAATTCGTGAACAAGTACGCGATCGTATCCAGTGCGGAGAACCCAAAGACGGACCCGCGTCGTTGGGAGCTATACGGGTCCAATAATAGCCACGATTTCGTGCTGCTCGATGCTCGGAGTGACGAGTCCTTCGCCTACCGGCTGCAGAGAAGGACCTTTTCCCTCAACAACGCGCCCAAGAACTATCGCTACTTCAGACTCCAACTCTGCAGGAATCGCCCCGATTTCTGACATGTAGTGGAGAACAGCGGCGCGGACATCACAACAATCGGGCTCTTTTCCTTCATTTCCACGCGCACGCCTCTCTACTCCACCCTCGCGTACCGCTCCTCCTATCGCTTCTTCTTCCAGTTCCAAACCATTCACATCGTCCCTCTCTCTTCCGGCTTCTCGCATTTCTCTCTCCACAGCACGTCACTCCCGCCTCCTCTTTCTCTCGATGCCACCACCGGCACCATCCACGGCGAGTTGTGGTACCCCACCTCTTTCAACGTCACGGTGGCCGCCGAGAACATGGCGGACCACACGCAGGCACTGGCCTCCTTCTTCGTGGAGGTGGCGCAGTGCGGCGGCGACCGCATGATCCTGCAGATCGAGCGAACCAGCCAGCTGTACAGCAGCATCGAGATGGTGAACATCACCACCTCCGCAGAGACCATCGTCTCCCACGGCTATGACAGCCTCGCCGGGGAGTCCTCGCAAGTCTCCTACTACTGCATTCCCAAAGAAGTCGTGAAGGTGGTCACCTACATCTCCCCTGACGCTCTTCTCACACAGCGCGAGTTGCGTCGCAGTCTTCCCGGCAGTCTCATCATTCGCATCCCCTACCCCGACTACGACACCGTGCGCGTTTTCTGGGCGTTTCACTGATAGAGTGACCGCGCCGGGTTCAGCTCCTCCTTCTACGCCGTCGCCTCGATCATCATCCGCCAGCACACGCAGTCCTTCTTCCTCTCGCCTTTCTTCCTCGTGGATGAGGCCAGCGAGTGGCGCTACGCTTCGGGTCGCGAGATCGGTCACGACTGGTACTTGAAGCAATACGACGACTCTGCCTGGCACGCGTACACGCCGCCCGCGCCCATTGCCAAGCGGTGGTCCGTGGCCTTCCGGAAGTGGTTTGAGGTGTCGAACGTGACGGGCATCACGGGCGTGGAGGTGAAGGTGCGTCACGCGGGCGAGGTGATCATCACGCTGAACGAGCAGAGCGGCACGGACGTGTGGGTGAGCTCCGACAAGGCCTGGATGACCGTCACGCTGCCCGCCAGCCGCCTCGTGGCGGGTCGCAACCTCATCGCCGTCGCCGTGAATCCCGACATGTATCCCCTTGATGAGGATGGGAATGAGAGTGTGACTGAGGGTGGGAATGAGGGTGGGAATAAGAGTGGGAATGAGAGTGTGACTGAGAGTGTGAATGAGGGTGGGAATGAGGGTGCAACGGACACTATAACTGGCGATGCAACGAACACCCCCACGCACACACGCCACGGCCAGCCGGGCTACTTCTTCCGCTGCGTGCTGCGCCTGATCCGCGAGACGGAGGTGGCGGCGCGCGCCATCGACGCCCGCGCCTCCGCCAGCTTCGTCCGGCCCTACTCGCCCGCCAACCTTCTCTCCGACTCCTTCACGAGCTGCTGGCTGGCGGAGTTCTCCAGCCGCGAGATCTCCATCAGCTTCGTCTTCCAATTCAACAGCCAGCACTCCATCAACAAGTACTGCGTCACCAACGGCGCCGACTCGCCCGACCTCGACCCCTCCGCCTGGACGCTTCACTTCACCACCAACTACCGGACGCAAAAGGTCGTGCTCGCCGACTCGCAGTCGTTCGTGCCCTGGAGCGGCCGCCTGCAGACGCAGTGCTTCCTCCTGCCCACCACCCACAACAGTATTGTTTCCGTTTTCTGGAAGATCTCCGGGCGGCGCGGCCAGACGCGCGTGCAGGCCACGCGCGTGGCCTTCTTCTCCGTGAACGTGGCGGAGGCCGCGAAGGACCCCTTCTCCTATGGCATCACCGAAATCGGGACGTATTTGCACATGCCCATCGAAACCTACTGTCCGTTGTATGACCATTTTGCCCACTATTCCGTCACGCCCGAGCTCCCGCGGGGATTGGTGCTGAACCGCGGCACCGGCTGTCTCTCTGGTACGGTCGAAACTCCCTTTTACACTGCCGTGTTCACACTCTCCGCAGTGAACCTGCTGAACGAGGCGGTCTCCACCTCCATCACCATCGCCTTCAAGCAGTGCATCTACCCCAGCGCCGCGCTCTCCATTCCCCTGCAGACCACCTCCTCTGCCTTCTCCGTGGAGGTCACCCTCTTCTCCTCCACCTGGAGCATCATCCGCTCCTCCATCTTCTTCCTCTCCCGCTCGCGCCAGGACTTCTTCCACTGCCTCCCGCCCGGCGACTTCTTCCTCCTCCTCGCCGACCACTCCGCGCAGGGCGACCTCACCTCCTCCTTCTCCGTGCAGCAGGACGGCTACGCGCTCCAGCAGGGCGTCTTCAACCCTGGCTTCCCGCAGCAGTGGTCCTCCATCGCCGTTCGCGGCTCCATCAGCACCAACCACACCCTCTGGTATTACTCCGTTTCCGGCGACGAGCCGCCCGCGCAGTGGTTCGCGCAAATCGACCCGCCCAAGGAGTCCTGGCCCAGAGCGCGTCTCAATGCCATTCCGCCGATGAGGGGGGCAGCGCACTATTTCAAGACGGTGCTGGACCTGCCGTCGCTGCAATCCGTCAACATCGTCGCCCTCCACCTCCGCCTGCGCGCCGGCGTCGCGCTCTTCATCAACGGCCAGGAGGTGTTCCGCTTCAACCTGCCCGACGGCGCGCTTCACGCCGCCACGCTCGCCACCGCCGCCTTCGCCGCGCCCACCGTCTACTCCGTCCACCTTCCGGTGCAGTTCAGCTCGCTGAAGGAGGGCCGCAACGTCCTCGCCGTCGAGACGCACCTCGCCCGCACGCCCGCACAGCCGACGGAGTCTTACCTGCAGGTGGTGTTGCAGCTGCTGTCGCAGAAGAACCAGGCGATGATCGGTGCGGAGGTGGTGGACCTGAGCGCCGTGCGCGAGGGCGAGCCGCGTGACGTGGGCGTGGTGCACGACGGAATCTTCTACAACCACTATTTCAGACTGTCCAACTGCAGGAACCAATCCATTGCCTTCTTCTCCGCCAACGGACAGCCGGACTTTGCCTCGTCCTTCTCGTTCTTCACGGGACGGAGCAAGGGCGCCTATCCACACAGAATGGCGCTTTTCGGGAGGTTTTTGGGCAGTCTGGAGGAGATTGAGAGGGCGAAGAAAGGAGACCCTGTGAGCAGTCGGGAGTGGATGAAGCTGTGCGAGCGAAGCGATATCGAGTACCACAACGTGCATTACGGAATTAACCGGCATTTCCAGTTCTTCAACAAGAAGATGTTCAACGAGTATCTGTTCGTGCTGAACGACTGCGAGAAGGCGCAGGGCTTCGAGATCGCCGAAATCCAGTTCGAACGAGGACTTGTTTCTGGATTCTGCAATACAGAGGATCTCGACACGCCCTACCTCCACTCGCTCAAGGAGGACTATTCCTCGTATATTCCCAGCAACACGTGGTACAAGGTGGACTGTAGCGAGCTTTACAGGGGCAGCATTCAGCATTTCTGCAATTCCGGAAAGTGGACGAAGACCGTGAACCAATGTCACTGCAAGGCGCCGTTCTACTTCAAGTACCCCTCCTCCGTCGTTTACATTTCTCTCCGGCAGTTCATTTCCATCGTTCCCAAGTGGAAAGGCGCAGAGCTTCATTTCTTCACGCATGACATTTTGCCGTCGGGTCTGTCTCTTAACGAGACTACGGGAGCCATCCAGGGCGAGATTCGCGATCCCATTTCGATGATGACTCTGCACATCGCCTGTGCGAATCTCGAGGGCTTCCTCGAGGCCGAGCTATCCATTGTCACCATGAACAACCACGAAGTGCTGCTGATCATCATCGCCGCTGTGATGGTCACTGTGTTTTTCATCATGATTTGGCTGATCACCTCCTCCATGAAGAAGAAACGCGTGGAGAACGAAGATATCGACACCTCCGTTCTGCATGCTGACGTCCTCTCCAAAGAGTTGCGCTCCTTTTTGCTGTAGTTTCCTCTCCTTCTTTCAACAAACACAACCAATGAGCAAAACGGTTTTCACCCTCATTTCAAGAATTCCACGTAGGACACCGGCAACCAGCCCCTCTACGTCTCACATCTCACCGCCTCTCCCACGCGCGTGCCCACCGTGCCCAGCAGCCACTCGCCCTCCTCCTTCAGCACCTGCACGATCTCTCCCTTCTGCACACTCATCTCGCTCTTGTCAATTCCATCAAAGTTCGCAATCACCAATCCACGGCGCTTCGACGACGCGCCCTCCACCGACGGCACGTGCTGGCTGCGCGGGCGCATCACGCGTGTCTTGTCTTCCTCCTCCACCTCCAAATACGACACGGGTTCCCACGTGGTCATACCGTCAAACGACACAAGCGCCCAGTCCTTGGCGTCGTTGTATTTGATCACCGTCATCTTCGTGCCCTTGTGCATCGGCGACGAGTTGAAGTCGCGGCTGCCCTCGTAGGAGAACCGCGCGATCGCCTGCGCGTTAGTTGTCACTCGCACACCCACGGTCGGCAGCGTTTGCGTGTCGCGCTTCGGCAGCGGCGGGCGCTTGTTGTACAGGACCACCGAGTTGCGATCACTCGCGGCATCCGCACGGGAATCGCCATAGTCACTCTTGGACTGATACTCATACCCGGAGCGATTGTCGCGATTCCGACGCGATGTCGACGTGGACTCTCTTCTGCCTTCCTCTGCTTCTCCTTTGAGTGTGTTCAGCTCGATGGTAAGCGAACGAATCTCCTTGCGCTGCTGATCGTTCTGCGCATCGATGCGGCGCTTTTCCTCCTGCACCGCATCCAGCTCGTTCTGCGCGTCGTGCAGCTCGCGCTCCAACACATCTCGGCGGATGCTGGCAGATTTGAGATCCTGCTCGAGTTGAGGAATCTAATCGTTAATGCAAGTCACGGTTACAACGCGTCGGAGCTGCGAGCGAAGGTCCTCGTTCCTATTCCTAAATCAGGAAAAACAAACGCACACTTGCTTCTGATGATCCAGCTCATCATGAAGAGAATCATTCTCGCTCTGCAGCTGGTTGTAGAGGGACTGCAGCTCGGAGAAGCGATCGCTCCATTCCGCAATGGCGTCCTCGTATTGCTGTTTAATCTCCTCAGCCAGGGGAGATTCACGAATCTCATTGTACATGTCGTTCAGATGTTTGTTTTCATCGCAAATATCAGAAATCAGATCGTACAACTACAACTCAGAAGAAATAAAAGCCACAACGTCATCTCGGCAATGAAGAAGACTGTTGCGGATATCCGCAGTCACTGTGGGATAGTCACTCAGAGACTACTCATCATTACAGAAAAGAGGCACTACCTTTCGAATCGGCTGTTGTGAGGAATTCTTCCTCGAAACCCCCCCACTTCCATCACGCTTGACAACATTTACTTGGTCAACGCTTCCCTGTTTGGGGGAATCCACCGCTCCGTCATTCGGCAGTGGAGTAGAATTCAAAGGCGCCTTATCCGCATGTTGATTATGCGCATCGTATCCGTCATCCTCGCTCACAATCGTAGCCTCAGGCTCAATAATCACTTCCGATTCTGATAAGCCATCGTTGTTCGCATGAACCTCTGTAATACCCACCGATTGTTGAGGAGTAGCTGGTTTTGGGGCAGGATTCCGCTTTGAAAACGATGAAGCACTTAGAAAGCTCATAGACGATGACGAACCCAACAGATCTTCAGGACTTGTTACACTCATGGAATAGATAGACAAAACAAAGGAAAGAATGCGTCTTTCGCTTTGCTGGTAAGGGTTAAAAACCCGATCATTCAAACAAACATAATTAGACCAAATCACCATGAACAATAGAATACACGAGGTATTTCCGCACGCCCGGGATATCCTTTTGAGAATAGTTGAATGGCTACGGGAAAGGAAAGGATGAATCACATACCAAACGCAGGCACGACAGAATGGCATTCACGCAGGTGAAAACGCCACAGTCACTGCAGTTTTGCTGCTGCGGAATAGTGCTCCTCATATCGCGAAGAGACCATTCACTCCGATTCAACTCCTCCTTCTTCTTGTCCATCGATTCCTTCTGAAGATAGTCCATGAGATTGCGCAATATCGTCGATCCATTGCCACTCATGGAATCGCAATAGCGAATCTCTCTCTTCTTCATGTCCATCACGGCGAGTGTCCAGTGCGTCTATGGGTAATGTTCAAGCAGTACGGCTACGTTGTGCAAATTGACAGGGACAACAACTACGTCCTTGCTAAACAAATCAACCTTCTTTGTCCACCTCGAAACTGATGAATAGCCACTCTCACTTAGCTTCTTGTAGAAGAAGCTGTTGAAGCAGTGACATTGAATGCCATCTACTCATCATATAAGAGAACAGAAACGACTGCGCAACGCCTTTTCTTGCGCCAATTGCACCGTGCAGTTAATAATCTACGTATCAATACCACATACGAGTAGCACATTGTCATTTAACCAAGTACCATTCCGTAGAGTCTGCAAATCACGAAGATAAATGTTGTAACCAAACTTGCTAGAGTACATCTTCCTAGGATCACCACGACTCAAAATAGAATTGACTTCATACAACTGATTTGAGTCCAAATCAAAGGAATAGTGATCCCTATCCGATTTTGGCAATGACAACTCAATGGACTATACATCATGCACGGTACAATTACAGACGAATCGCTCGCAAAGATCATTAATCTCACTGTCCTAACGATCAACCACAACGACAAAACGAACGATTCGGCTTGAAACGGAAGATATGTGTTGTGACCGTGATTCCAACGCTGGGCGGGTTGATTCCAATATGTCTTCCGCTGCGGACAGATACTTGCTGTCAGCAGTGGCTGATTGCTGCGATTCCTACGTCAATAAGCAGAAGAATCAAGAGTAAAACGTCTGAAGAAGCAGAATCGTTCAAGCAATAGGCACCATTGTTTAACGAGATATTGTGGAAAACTGTTCGATATCGTTCAAACAGGACCCGTGACTCATTCATGGAGAAGAGGATGAATGACAAGAGAACGGGATTATGAGATTGATAGTGGAAAGGAAAAGACGATGAGGAAAGGAGGAGCACTGTATAGTAGAATGAATCAACTTGGAATTGAATAGGAATTGAAAAGGGATCACGAAATCCCCCCCTCCTCCACCCCCACACACAACTACTCCTCCCTCACACCCCTTCTCCTCC
>ERZ827156.1582-NODE-1582-length-26441-cov-4.195407_pt1 | contig 26441 bp, 34 predicted proteins | sample MGYA00519919_ERZ827156 | MGnify/ENA primary metagenome ERZ827156 (study PRJEB31778, sample SAMEA3449269) | human gut metagenome | biome: human gut; feature: human-associated habitat; material: faeces | place: United Kingdom | collected 2010/2012 ...
TGAATGCGGTGAAGGCGAGCAAGCCGTCGCTAGGCAGGGAGGCAGTGTTGAAGTACGAGGCGTTTGAAAAGGCGTTCTTTGTGAGTTGTGTTGTTTGTTGTTCATATGGGAGTGGTGGTTTCTGTTTTGGGGTGTGCAAAACAGTATCTCACACAATCACTCATTCTTTCCTTGCTGTTCATCACTGCCAATAGTCAGCACATTCAGCATCACCCTCATCTGCTTCTTTCCGAAGAAATGCGCCAGCCCCAACATCCCAACAATTTCAAACGCATCCCACAATCTTGGAAAACGCAGAATTCGTGTTGCTAGAGCATCCAACAACCAGATATGGAAAAGGAAGTCGGAGAACTGATGGACAGATTGCGTTTCATGCAGGAAGACCTCCACCTGGACATTCCCGAGGGCGTGACCGTGGAGGAGGACGAGAAGGGATTCCAGGCGCTTCAGTCGAAGATTCTCAATCAAATTTCCGAAGTGAAGGACGTAGGACTGTTGGGTTTGGTTTTCTGAGTTCGTAGCTGATTGAAAAGCGGAATGAGATGACCGAGCGTGGAGCGAACCGACGGAAGGTCATTGAGGTGAACGCGTCTGTCTACAAGAAGTTGAAGGATATCGCTGAGAACTACGAGAAGCTGAAGGAGAAGTACGAAAAGGATAAAAAGAAGCGCATCGTAGGACCTCTACTCGGCTGAAGGGGCTAATGGTCGTAGAGAAAGCTCTCTCCCGAAGAACTGAAGGATCGCATGGACGCACTGGCCGCAATTCAGTCCCAAATCAAGCAGGTGCAGGAAAAGAGCGAGGAAGGCCAGAAGGCGATGACTTTGGACACCAGCATCGGTTTCGCGGAAGCAACCTCCTTCGAGATCAAGAAGCCCGAGGCGCAGCAGGGAACGCAGGAAAAGAAGAAGGAATTGTTCGGAGAAGTGGAAACGGCCGTGGGTGGAGGTGGCCCTGATCTGACGGAGTCGCAACAGCAGGGCCTGGTGCAGATTGAGAGAAACCAGCAGGAGGTGGACCAGATTCTGGAGATGATTAGCTCGGGCATTGACGATCTGCAGGGCATGGCGCAGGGCATGGGAGATGAAATCAGCAAGCAAAATAAAATGTTGGACGAGGTGGAGACGACGGTGGATCGGACAAACGAGCACATGCAGAAGGTTCAGGCGAAGATGCACGACACGCTGCAGAAGACGAGAGGCGGGGACAAGTTTTGCATGGACATGGTGCTCATTTTTATTATTGTCGCAGTTGGCCTATTGATTGTGAAGATTTTTACATCGCGTGTTTGTGACAAACCCTCTGCTTATTCCACAAGTCCCTGTCTCTTCATCGTTCTCCATCTGTCCTTCAGATCCACTCCCGTTCTTCCGCTGAGGTGAATGAAGTCGCGAATCTCGCTCCACCTTCCTTCTCCGAACCTTTCCACTCCGTACTTCAGCAACTCGTCCTCCTTCGTCGTCCACCATCGCTTCTTGCGTCGCACCTGGTACTTCTTTTGTCCAATCACGACTTTCCTCCTATCCCTCATTCCCGCGGTAATTCCCCACTCTCTTCCGTCTTCTCCAACAGTCACCCCCTGGCTCTCCTCGATAGACTCCGAGAACGCGGGCGACGAGAACGACACCTGATCATGATTCGCCCTTCCCGCCAAAACCTCCTGCGCGCTGTCGTGGTACTCGTTCAGGCGCCGCCGCGCGGGGCTGCGGCCCACAGTGATGGCCCTGACGTTCACGGGTGCCGAGGGCTCGTTCAAGTTGGAGTATTCCTCCCCTTCAGATTCCGACGTGGAGAAGGCAGCAACAGACGACCGCGCCGGAGCAGGTACCGGAAGGGCAGCAGTCGGCTTCCCGGAAAAGTTGGGCGTGCCGAGGATGCTGGTTTCCCTCTCGGTGATGAAGCTGCAGACGTTGGTGATGAGGGCGATGATGTTGGGCGACTGGAGAAGGGTGGTGATGTTGTCGGGAATGTAGTTGTCGTTCTCGTCGAAGCACGCGTGGAGCTTGTCGACAAGATCAATCAGAGACACGGAGGCGTAATCTACTCCTTAGGACGGAAGGCGACGGGGACGGGACGAGGAGAGCGTATCCACGAGGGGCTTTACAGCGATGCTGCTTTGGTTGTTCTTTATGAGGTTGATCGCGCGCAACACGCTCACCATGGCGTTGTACTCCTTAAACGACGGATCCGATTTGAGGTGATTCTTCTACACATAAGAGAGAAGATAGATGTGCACAATCTTCTGAAACGCGTTGTAGGAGGGATTTGGGTTGTCTGACATCATGATCGTTGTGATCTACGGAAGTAAGAGAAGCGGAAAGGGCAAACTCCTTTGTATGCTTCAAAGAACTGCAAACGCAAATACTCGGGCGTATCCTCCGGAATCTCTTGATGGAGTCCCGTAATGGTATCCATAATCGCTACGGAATGATGCGCCAGCACCGCCCGCACCCTTCACGAATTCCCCCTGCCGTTTGTAGCAGTAGTATTCCAGTATCTTCTTCAGACAGACATTCTTGCTAATCAGCGTTCTGGGGTCCATTGTCAGCAAAAAATGGCGTTTTCTGGGAGAAGGTTTAAACCCGCGTTTTGAACAAGGAGTCGAAAAGAATAAAGTTACCAGCCTCCCGCATCGCTCATCTTCCTCGTGCGCGTAAAACTCAGCTTCTGGAAGTCCTTGTCGTCTTCCTCCTCGGTGTTGTTGTATGACAGCGGATTGCTCTCGAACGCGTGCGTCTCCTGCACCTCCATCGAGCCCTCTTCGTAGAACATCGACACCGACAGCTTCCGCTGCCTCGGCACGGCCTCCTTCGCATCTCCCTTTTCCCGCGGCTTTTTCATCATCGAAAGCGGCGTCGACGCGTCGAACGAGCCGTGCGACTCGATCGACATGCTCAGCGAGGATAAGGAGTCGGAGAGGTCCAATTCATCGCTGTCCTCCTCATCTTCCTCCTCGCTCTCCTCCTCGTCGCCCACCACGTCCGACCAGTTCACGTACAGCGGCGTGATGTACTTCGAGCTCGCCTGCAGCAGGTACGGGTCGAACGGGAAGAACGAATCCAGTGGGTTGTACCCACTTCCAATCTCGTGCGCACCATCTGTACGTGACCCACACCCCCCACGCCCACCCTCGTCGTGCTCGCTCATCTGCGCAGCAATCAGGTAGTGCACGTAGTCGCTGTTCAGCGCCGCCAGGTCCAGCAGACACAGCCGCCGACACACGCGCACGAACTCCGACGCCACCGAGCGGATGCAGTACTACGGGTCAGGCTTAAGCTCAAAAGCCACGCGCAGCGGGTCGAGCGGGCTGTTGAGGATGCGGGCCCAGGCCCACTTGCGAAGGAACCCGACGCTGTCGTTGTCCTCGAAGCGCTTGCTGGTGAAGCAGAGGATGTAGCACACCGCCTGCATCAACGAGTAGAACACCACGTGGCCCGGGTCGCCGGGGTTCAGAGGGTTCTCCTGCACCTCGTAGCTAGGGGTCAGAGCCGACCACTGAACGTGCATGTCGATGTATTTGGTGAGCCACGTCAGCGAGAAGTAGAGAACACTGCGAATGATGTCGATGCTGACGAAATTGGCGCGGCAAATGAAGGAGGCGCAGTAGGCCGCGCAGGTTTGGCGGGTGATGGCGGGCGCCTCCTCCGAGCAGTACCAGTCCACCAGGCGGCCCACGAAGCTACGATGAAGAGGCGTAAAAACCCGAACCGCTCGACGAAGGAGGAATCGAAATGGCAGATGTAGAAAAGGAGGAACTGCGTGTATTTGCTGCGGTGGGTCAGCATGATCGCCTTCTCGAACACCTTCTGGAGGATGCGGAAGAGAATCTTCGCATTGTCCTGATTCTCCTTGATCTGCGTGTCGATGTAGTCGAACACCAGCAGCAGCAGCTCGTCCAGCTTCTCCGACAGTCCGTCCTAGAAATCACCAATGTATACGGTAATCACCTCCATTTGCTGATCGCCGGAGCTCTCCTCGTCGTTGTCGTCCACGATGATCTCCACCTTCGAATGAGCCGAGCCGACAGGGAGTACGTCGATCGCAATCAACTTTTCCACGAGAAGCGTCAGGCCGCGCTCGCGAAGCACGGGCGCATAGGACAGTAGGTGCAGCAGCTGGGAAACGGCGTGCTTGTGGAGGTAGTTCTCCCTGGTGATGAAGGGGTAATTCTCCTTGTAGCAGGAAAGGCAGACCTGGCCACTCAGCGGAGACACGCGGAGAATCGACTGGATTGTGGAGTGAATCAGCTGGAGCAGTTTGTTTCGCGTGGCTTCATCTACAGATGAACGAGCGAAGGAGCACTCACCCATTTCCTTGCCGGTTTCGACAGGATGGTCCGGAACGGCCAGCTCCATCATTTCGCGGAACAGCATGTTGAAAATCAGCTTGTTGAAGCTGCTGCTGATCGAAGCGATCGCAGTGCAAAAATCGGTTAGGACCGTCGCCACGTTCACGTTCCCATTGAAGGGAATGCGCAGCACAATGGAGACAAGATCGAAAAACTGCTCAACGTTGTTGCAAATCAGGTTGATGCAATGGCCGATGCTGGTGGACATCGAAATCACCGCTTCCGTGTCGCTAGGATTGGACAGCAGTTTCTTGATGATGTCGTAGGCCTCCTTATCGCCCTATGCAATCACGCTGATTTCACAAGGAAATGCGTACACGTATTTTGCACTCCAACGCATTTCTTATGAAACGAGTCGTCTCATCCTCCACGACTTTCTTGTCACGCAGCTCATCTAACTTCATCCTTGTCTAACTCCGTTTCAGCCGTTAGAATGCCTCCAGCGTGGGTGTGGACGGAAATATAGTGATCTGTTTTTGAGCGGGGCGTGCTGTTGAATTGTTGGGGAGTGGGGGTCTGAGGAGAGTGGTGTGTTTCTTGGAATATGTGTTTCGAGTTGAGGGAGGGTGGTGATCTGTTCTTTGTTCTGCGTTCTTGGTTGCATTTCCAGATTGACTGCCATTGTTGCATGTGTATGATTTCCAAGTTATGGTAAGTGATTTCCCATTGTTGTGTGGGGAAAAGAAGGAATCATCATCGGTGATGTCCCTTTGTCCCCCAATTCGTTTTCTATCCTAGTCACAGTTTGCTCTGTACAATGGTAAAAAGAAAACAAAGAATGAGCACGAAAACCCAAATGTCCCCTATTTTTGGACAATCACATTTCCTCACACGCAGAGACTATGGCGGAGATTGATCAAGGTAACTGTGATGGAAATCAAATTTACTATAGTTATCGGGCTGCTTGATCAGACTCTGCCTCCGGTTGACATTGTGAAGCAGGAATACACTGAATGGATGCAGTGTTCTCCCTTTCTGTGCAAGTGCATGTCATTACTTCATTCGTAGCTATGACTATCTTCAAATGTGGGACATGGAGTACCCCGTCAAAAACATCCAGTGGATTCTTGGAGTACAGCAGTAGTTTCCATCATTGGCATAAACAACAGGGAAAACAAGAAGGAATACACGACACAGAAGTTTTACCTTTCTACGCGTATGGCAAATGATTCAAATGACTGCATTATTCAAATGTCGATGCATTTTCCGAACTCGCTCGTTGAGGTGGATCTCAAGCACTTCAACGAGGAAGGAGCCAGTACCCTTCTCATAACCAACTCATACTATAGCCAAATCCAATACTTTGGGTATTGATGGACGCCTGACCACGGAGTATCGCCTCTACAGTCCTGGTGAAATCATCCAGTTGCTCTCCGCTTCTACCATCATCGTTAGAATGAAGCACTGTCCGCAGAAAGACGACCTCATCGCCACCACATCCGATTCGGGAGGCATTTACCTTTTCGACCTTTCCCATCACCCCACCTCCCCCATCAACTCCGAGCCGCATCCCCAGTACCACCTCAACGCCCACACGGGTCCTTGCCCCGGCCTGGACTGGTCCATGGCGCGGAAAGAGTGTCTGGCCTCCGGCGGCGCCGATCACGCCGTCTGCATCTGGGACGTGTACTCCGCGGCCGCCGTCACCCTGCAGCCCACGCGCGTGTACGCCGAGCAGAAGGGGAGCGTCACCGTTGGAGAGGCGGCGGAGCTGAAGCGTAGGCAGTGGCGTGGCATCCGCACGACAGCAACATCCTGGGCGTGTGCGGAGACGATTGCAACGTGATCTTCTACGACACGCGCGAGGCGCACAGCGTGCTCTTCTTCCAGGCCCACGCGCAGAGCGTCCGTTCCCTGGTCTTCAACCCCGTGGAGCGCTTCCTCTTCGCCACGGCCTGCGACGACGGCACCGTGTCCTTCTGGGACCAGCGCGCGACCACGAAGCCGCTGCACAGCCTTGCGGCCCACACGGGAGCCGCGACGGGCCTGGCGTGGAGTCCTTTCAACGCGTGCATACTGGCGTCGTACGGCGTGGACCGGCGCGTGAACCTGTGGGACATCAGCAGAGTGGGCGTGTGAAAGGAGAGTGAGGCGAAGGTGGGCGCGGCGAAGCAGAGTGATCGGGGTTTTGACGAGCCCGAAGAACTGCTCTTCGTGCACGGCGGCCACAGGGCGGCGGTGAGTGGCGTGTCCTGGAATCCGAACGTGGGACAGAGCTGGGACGTTGACGGGTAGGACGAATGGACGATTGCTTCCGTGGCGGAGGACAACTCGCTGCAGATATGGCACCCCTCTCACTCCATCCTGGATGCGACGGAAACGCAGGGAATCGCTTTGTGATAGTTCAGTCTGTTTGTTCCACCAGTCATTGATTGCTTCCTTCAGGGATTCGCTGTATATTCCAATGGTACTTGGCGTAGGGTTCAAAGTGCTGTTGTTTTTGTGAGAATCGATGGTGGCTTGTCAAGTCATAGCTCGCTGTGTCTTTTCGTCCTTCTCTCCACGAATTTCTTTTTAAACGCCCTTTTCAAGCTGTCGAAGGAAGGAACGGCTGTTCACTTCACTCATGTCGATTATCAAAACCAGGGTAGTCTACCGGTTTGAAACTTCATCCATAGTTCAAAATGATCAGTTGCAAGTGCATAGCAATATGCGGAGTGAGCGGCAGGGCACTTCGGGTGGATTGCGTTTCAGGGGCGTTAGAAGTAGTGATTGCTCGCTTTCTCTCTGAGCACCCCGATGCGCTCGTCAAGTGCAACCCCACTCCCGCATTGTATGAGTACTGCCAAGAGCACTACGAGATTGCCTGGAACTCTGGAACGAAGCAGTTTTCAGAATACACTGCTGCCCCTTGTACGAACTCTCTGGGTTGATGACACGCAGTTATTCCTGAGGGCGTTCCCGATTACACGGTCACCACGCACACCTCGTTCCTTCTTCCCCGATTCCTAATTGGTAGGGTAAATCGACTGCATTTCTTCCCTCAAATGCGCGAGCGCTGGACCGGGTGGGCATTCTCTATTCTCCTCACCCTCAGCCCCATCTCGATGACGATCTTCACGCTCTGGACCGAGATCCCCCTCGTCGAGTCCTTCCTGAAGACGGTCAACGGTTCGGGAGTCCGCATCGTGATCTACCTCGTCGACAACCGCAGCCCCTTCTCCGCCACCGACAACTGCGTCTACAAGCCGCAGTGGGTGTGATCCGTTTGTTTCTGCTGACATGTAGAGTGATGAATTGCATCGCAACATCACGACCTGCAGACCCATGAAGAATCCCATCTACCCCATCAACACACTGCGCCGCCTGGCCATCAACAACATCCACACCACGCACTTCGTGAACCTGGACATGGACCTGTGGCCCTCCTGTTGCCTCTCTTCTTTCTTGTCACACACAGTCCAGCTGTACGAGGGTCTGCTCCGCATCGACGCCGCCACTGCCAACGCCGACCGCGTCGCCTTCGTGCTGCCTGCTTTCCAGTTCACCACGCAGGTGCGCGAGATCTGCAAGACGGAGCCGAATTGCTTCGAGCAGCTGAAGAAGGATTTGCCTGCCACCAAAGCGGACCTTCTGAACTGCATGCATCGCGAAGTATGTCAGATCGCCAATGCGCGGCTGCCGACACACGTAGTGGCAGACTCTATATCTTACATACAGCGCTTCGTAGACCAGGCGTGGTGGACAGAGAAGCAGCCGGTGCAGACGCTGCCCTGCGTGCCGTTCGCGATCATGGAGCCGTACGTGGTGATGCGCCGCACGCCGCGCAGCCCGATGTACAGCGAGCACTTCATCAACTACGGGTACAACAAGGTGCAGTTCATCGACGAGCTGGAGCACCGCGGCTACGTGTTCGCCGTGCTCACCGTCGGCTTTGGCTTCGACATCCCACACAAGCCGTGAGGTCAGGGAGAGGGCATGAAGCGTAGATCGGTGTACGCGGACGAGTACGAGGAGAGCTGGCGCGTGAAGAACGTGATCAACCAGGACGTGTACGCGGACTTCCTGCAGCAGCTGCACGCCGAGAAGAAGGAGACGCGGCAGCCGATCTGCGAGTACAAGGCGGCGCTCGCCAAGTACAGGGGTAGTTACTGCTCTCCTTGTTGAACAAACACGCCACATAAACTTGCTCTCGTCCAGGCGGATCGGCACGTGGCTCGCGCGTCGCTTCTTCTTGCCCTCGCCCTTCTCCTCGATCGCCTTGCGCAGCACGCTCTGCACCACGCGCACGTCGCTTCGGCGCAAATCCTGCAGCACCGCCTTCATCTCCTTTCCGTGCGCCGTCGCCAGCTCCAGCACCATCGCCTTCACCAGCACCATCGCCTCGCTCGCCTCCTGGAGCTGGCCCACCGCGGCACACACACGCACCATCACCTCCACCAACGCCTCCTTCTTCGCAGCATGCCGGTACACGCCCGCCATCACTCGTACCACTACTGTCAACTCCCTGTCCGCCACTACTGTCAACTCCCTGTCCGCCACTGCTGGCAGTGCTGGCAGTGCTGGCAGTGCTGACAATGTACGGCCCACCGCCATCACAGCGTTCAGCCCCGTGGCACCCACGAGCGCCGCACCCAGCGGCGTCGGCAGCAGCTCCAGCACCTCCGCGTACTTCTCCAGCGCCGCAGCCATCAGAGGCGCCGTGTCGGCGGACAGCGGCTGAGCCACCGCCTCCTTCGCGAACGCCGCCAAGAAAACAGCCGCGAGGTCGGCGACGAAGCAATCCTCCCGCCACGCGGCGAAGAAAGCGACAAGGACCGCCGTGGCCTGCGCGAAGCAAACAGCGTCCTTCTTCTTCGCCGCCTCCTGCACCGCCGCCACGCAGCGGTCAGACACACTGCGCGTGAGTGGGAGATTCCCCGCGGTTATGAGGACGAGACATTGCACGGCCGTCTCCGGGTCTGACAGCGGGCGTGTGGCGGCGACGGCGAGGACGTGCGAGGCCAGCAGAGCCATCACGGCCACGTGGTGGTCAAAAAGATGGGATGCCACATCGAGGAGAGCGCGCGTTTCCTGCCAGGCGTGGTTGGCGTCAATCGCGGCGAGCAGCGACCGCAACACGGGGGCCAGCAGTGGCGAGGCGTGCGCGATGGAGATGGGGGTTGGCGGGAAGTCTGCCGCGCGGAGCGGGTCAGTGAAGGTAGCGCGCACGGGCTCCTCCTCCTCCATGGGAGATTTCTTGGGGGATTTGGGTTTCTTGGCTCTTTCCTTCTTCTCTGCAGGTTTCCTCGAAGGTTTCTCTTTGGGCATCTCAAGAGTTGGTTCTTCCTTCTTCTCTTCCTCCACTTCCTCCTTCTCCTCTTTCACTTCTTCCTTCTCTTCAGGCTTCTGCTCCTTCTCAACAGTGTTTTCCTCCTTTTCCTTCTCCTCCTCTGGTTTCTCTTCCTTCATTTCCATAACGGGCTTTTCCTCTTCCTTCACCACTTCTTTCTTCTCTTCCACCACTTCTTCGGGTATCTCCTCCTTCTTCACAACAGGTTTCTCCTCTTCCTTCTCCTCCTTCTCAACAGAATTCTCTTCCTCCTTCTTCACAACAGGTTTCTCCTCAGGCTTCTCTTCCTTCATTTCTTCAGACCTCTCATCCTTCACTTCTTCCTTCTCTTCCACGGGCTTCTCAATAGTCGTCTCCTCCTCCTTCTCTTCCTTCACCTCCTCCTTCTCTTCTTTCTTCTCAGCAGTTGTCTCCTCTTTCTTTTCCTCGACAATCTCTGGCTTCTCTTCTTCCTTCTTCTCTTCCCCTTCTTTGGGCTTCTCTTCCTTCGCCTCTTCCTTCATTTCCTCAGTCTTTTCCTCCTCAGGTTTCTCTGCAGGCTTCTCATATTCCTTCTCTTCCTTCACTTCTTCCTTTTTCTCTTCCCCTTCTTTGGGCTTCTCCTCCTTCTTCACTTCTTCCTTCATTTCCTCTGGTTTCTCTTCCTTCTTCTCTGCAGGATTCTCCTCCTTTTCCTCCTCCTTCTCTTCCACGGGCTTCGCTTCAGGCTCCACATCTTTCTTTTCCTCTTCCTTCACTCCTTCCATCTTTTCCTCTTCCTTCTCTTCCACGGGCTTCTCATCCTTCTTCACTTCTTCCTTCATTTCCTCAGGGTTCTCTTTCTTCTCTTCTTCGGGCTTCTCTTCTTCCTTCTCTTCTCTCTTCACCTCCTCAGGCTTCTCTTCCACCTTCTCTTCTTCAACAGGCTTCTCCTCCTTCACCGCTTCCTCCTCCTTCTCAGCAGGCTTCTCTTCCTTCTTCTCAACAGGCTTCTTAGCCACTTCCCCCTCCACATCCCAATCCTCATCACCCCAATCGCCCCCATTCTTCGAACCTCCCTTCTCCACCGTCACCCACTCCTCGTCCTCGCTCCACCGCTCCGCCTTCAGACCCTCCTCCTCCACCGCCCACTCCACCTCGCCCGTCGCCGGCGTCGCGGGCTTCGCAGAGGCCTCCCAATCCTTGTCCCAGTCGTCCTCGCCCGCCGCCGTCACCTTCAGCGGCGCGGCCGCCTGCGGCACAGATGGCGCCACCTCCGCCTGCTTCGCCGCCTCAGGCACCGCCTCAGGCATCGTCTCAGGGGTTGGCGAGGGCGTTTCGCTGGCGGCTCGGTTGTCCTCGGCGACGAAGTTCGCCAGCAGCGCGTTCTTCTTGCCGCGGCGGCGCGTCGGCTTCGCGCTGGGCGCCTCGTCGTCGCTGAAGCCCGTGTTCACCACACGCGCCGGCTTCACGCGCGGCCGTCGCTCCTTCGCCGCAGACTTCACCTCCACCGCCTTCTCAGGCTTCGCCTCAGGCTTCTCCATCCCCTTCGTCTCCACCTTCTCAGCAGGCTTCGCCTCCACCTTCTCAGGCTTCTCAGCAGGCTTCGCCTCCTCCCAGTCGTCCTCGCCCCAGTCCTCCTTCGCCTCCACCGCGAACGCCGCTGGGTCCACACAACAATTCGCAAGACCGCGGCTGGCCACACGCCCCTGGAAGGGCTGCCCGTCGTCGGAGAAAGTAGCAAGTGGCGCGAGACGGAGATGCTCGAGCACACAGGTCAGCAGAGACACCAGACTCGCGTGGGCGAGCACAGAATCGGGACTGTTTCCGTCAACGGGCCGGGCGAGAAGAGCCGGCAATTCGGACAACACGGATTGCACGAAAGAGGAGGAAATCGCGTCATTCCCGAAACCGGCCAGGTTCTTGAACAGCGCGGTCAGCCCCAGCACCGCCTGCAGCCGCTCCGCGTCATTCTTCGCCAGACGAAGATTGACAAGGCCCTGCTTCAGCAGCAGACACAGCGTACCCGGCGCATCAGAAGACGCCAACAGCCAGGCGGCGGGGAAGAAGAAGACGGAGGGCTGGTGGGCCGTCACAGCACTGCGCACCTCCTCCAGCCACAGCGGCGCGAACACCTCGCGGTGGGCGGCCACAAAGTTTTGAACGACCGCGGCGAAGGGCTGGTGCTGGGCGGCGGCGAGCAGTCCGGCCATAGCAGCGCTCTTCTCCTTGGCGATGGCCGCCTGCAGCGTGGTGGGTGTCTCCGTGTCGGGCAGCAGCAGCAACAACAGCTTCGCCACGGCATCTAGACCTCAGCCCGCCTCACAGCACTCACCATCATCCTGCACGGTGCGCTTGGTGACCAGCAGCGCCAGCACGCGCACGCTGGCAGCCATGCCGCGCACGCCGCAGTTGGGACTCATCACGCGCCGCACGGCACTCACCACCTGCACCTCACACACCACCACCATCCCCACCTGCACGACATACTGCTCCAAGTACAGCTTCGCCCTGTCGTCGTCGTCGCGCACGTCGCCGAAGCGCGCCAGCAGCTCGCGCAGCACGGTCAGCGCCATCACCTGGATGCTCTCAATGGCGCTGCCCTCGTAGCTGATCGTGGTGGCGTGGCAACAGAGACGCACCAACTCGCTGAGGATGTGGTACAGCGGCGCGTCCTATGCCTTAGGCGGTGGGGGTAACGCCACCCTGGGGGTCAGCAGTGCGAATAGTGCTTGGATCGCCGCGAAGGCACCTTCCAGTGACAGAAGAAGCGCCTATTTCTGACACACCCTTCCAAACTCCACTTGCCATGTCCACTCCTGCTCCTTCTCCGGTGCGGAGTGCGTTTCGATCACGGCGGAATCCTCCTCTTCTCCCTCCATCCTCACCGCCAGCTCCTTCTTCTCCGCCTTCGCCACCGTCAGCGGGGCATCCCCCATAACAGCAGTGGTCGTCACGCACACGAGGCGCCACAGCGCGTGGAGATCGCTCTTGTCCGCCTGGACGCGTGCTGTGATGATGGCGATGTACAGCTCGGCGCAGGCGTTGATCGCCAGCGAGTCGTCGGAGCTGGGTGTGAGATGGAGTGAAGAAAGGTACAGGAGACAGAGTTGGTAGCACCGCAGAACCGTCGTGAGCAGCTCGGGGAAGGGAACCACCACCTCGTCGGTAGAACCGAACAAGAACCGCGGGGAAGTCTCGACGAGCTTCTTGAGCGCCATGAGCGCGGTGACTACAGTGAAGAGGGAGGAGGAGGCGTACAGCGGAGACGGTCGTGGTGGGCGTGCATGGAGAACAGAAGCGTGGAGAGGAAGGTGGCTGGAGACAGCGACGTGGGCAGTGCTTCGAAGAGGAGAGAGTAAGTCTCAATGCAGATCACGCGAAGGAGCGGGTTCGTGTAGTGGTTCCATACCTACGCATGACCACTGAACGCGCAGCGGCACCAAGTCGACGAAGGAGAGAAGGAGGTCGAAGCGGTCCTTCACCAGCACCGTCGCGGCATTGCCGCCCTCCTCCACCAGCACCGACACGTCGTTCAGCCACAGCGAGACCCACTGCACCGTGTCGATCATTCGCTCCTCGTCGTCGCGCACCAGCTCGCGGTTCAGCCAGCCCACCGCCTGCTCCACCCACTCCGCCTCGTCGCCCTCCGCCGCGATCGCCAGGCCCAGCGCGCGCAGGCACCAGTTGCGCAGCGGCTGACGGCGGTCTGCCAGCTCCACCTCCAGCACCTGCCGCGTGTTGTGCTGCATGGCCGTGCCGCGACGCGTGGCGAGCAGGCGCTGCAGGTAGCACAGACAGTACACACAACAGGCCATCTGCGTCGGGTCCGTGTTCTTGTTCAGCACGCGCTATGCATTACACCACACCCACACGCCCACCTCGAAGTCGCCCGCCACTTCCTTCACGTACTCGAAGTCCACCACAGCGCACAGCTGCGCCAGCGCCTGGCTCGCCACGTACCGGTTCACCACATCCGCACTGCGCATCGCGCCCAGCAGCACCGCCTTCGCCGTGCCCGTCCACGCGTGCACCTCTAGCGCCATGCCGTACGACAACGCGATCTACGCCTCACCCGCGCCGCACGCCCGCACGTTGGTCACCGTCCACAGCAGGCTGCACACGCACCGTGCGGTGATCGCCTGGCTGGCCGCGCTCTTCTTGTCCACTACGCCTCACGCGCCGCAGCCGCCCACACGCTCCGCCGCGTCGTTCAGCACAATCTCGATCATGCGCTCGCGGTTGCCGGAGGAGTGATTCACGAACAGGTACCCGAACGCCTGCACCGCCGCGTTGGCCACGCGCGTGAACAGCAGCGGCGCCGTGGGCCGCAGCACGCAGGGGTAGGGCGCCACGGCGCAGGGCGTCACCAACAGCTTCTGGAAGAGAATGAAGCTAACGGTGAGATGACGCCACAAGGGTTACAAGGACACGTCCTCGTAGTCCGCGTCGTCCGCCTTCGTCGCCGTCGCGAAGTCCGCCGTGAGGGTCTGTGGTTGAAAAAAGGGGGGGCCCCAACCTCCATGAGCTCGACGGCGCGCGGCTTGATGGGGTGGAGCAGGAGCTCGTCGCGCGGGTCGGCGACCTCCTCGGCGAGCGTGGTCATCTCGCGGTTCTCCATGACGGCGAGCAGGGTGAGCGGCAAGTACACGTCGATGCTGGGCAGGAGCAGGTGCGAGGGCAGCGCGACCAGGATGTGCTGCGCGAGGAGGACGAGGCGCCACAGGACGCGACGCTGGGCCAGCGAGCCGCAGCTGAGCGTCTGCAGCGCGGAGCACACGGTCTGGAACTGGGCGATCTGTACGTGAGGTGATGGCGAAGCGCGCACGATGTGCTGGAAGAGCGAGGTGTAGGTGTCGAAGAGGTCGCGGCGACAACGCGTCAGCAGCAGGCTAGCGGTCACTTCCCGCGGGGATTCTCACACCACCTGCAACAACGGCACCAGCAGGCGGCATGCCAGTGTCAGCTCCGCCTCCACCACCGCCGGGTCTGCCGCCGGGCCCGCCGTTGCGCGGCCGTTGTTCAGGCGCGCGAACACAGCAGCCACGGCGTCCAGCTGCGCGTCGCAGAGCGCGAGCACGCCCTCCAGCTCGGGCAGCAGCCAGGTGTCGTCTACGGGTGAGTCGCCCGCGCGGCGTGCACCCATCATCACCAGTCCCTGCAGCAGGAACAGCGCCGCCTCCGCGCAGCACTGGAAGGACTGCCGCTGCAGCAGCTGCACCTGCGCGTCCGGAGCGCGCGTGGAGTCGGCGCATAGCTGCAGCAGCGCTCGCGCCTGACGCAGCAGCGTGTCCAGCAGCGCGGCGGCCACGGGCTGCTGGCGCGTGTGCAGGAGTAGGAGCAGGTGGCCCGCCAGCCGCGCGACGCCCGTCAGGGTGTCCTTCTGGGAGTGAGAAACGGCAGAGGAAGTCACCTCACACATGCCGGCTGCACGCACGGCCTCGAGGCGCGTCTGCAGCTCCTGCGCGAGGCGGTGCACGAAGGACTCGACGATGGAGGCGTCGATGGTGCCCAGCACCAGGAAGAGGCGCTCGGCCGCCGCCTGCAGCGCGGGCGAGGGACTGGCGAGCGCCGGGAGGAAGAGGGCGAAGTGCTCTTGCCAGTCCGCCTTGACCGCCTCGCCCAGAATCGGGATGATTTTGGTCAGCGCCTTGATGACGGAAACGGAGACGATTTCGGAGGGTGCGACCTTGAAGAGGTTGACGACGGCGGCGAGCGCGAAGGCGACGTGGCTCTCAGAGAGGCTGCGACAGATGCCCTCACACACCACCGTGTGGAAGATGAACTGGTGGACGGCGGAGGGCTCGTCTAGGCGTGACGGGACGACAGGAGGCCTGCTCTTGAGCTGGTTGAAGAGGAGAGTGAGGAGGATCATCACATCGCGCTCCAGCACCAGGTCCTTGCACGCCTCCAGCAGGTGCAGCAGGAAGCTGGCGAAGCGCAGCTGCAGCGCATCGGAGGCGCCGGCCATGTGGTCGAAGAGCCACGTCACGATGCCCTCGAAGGAGTAGTTGCCCGTCAGAGCGGGCGGCAGGGGCTCCTTGCTGTTCTCGCCGTACTTCTTCACCTTCTCGGCGCTCTTGAGGCGCGTCTGCGCCTCGGTGATCAGCTGGAAGAACATGGAGGCCGTCTCGGCGGCGATGATTCCCGCCATCTCCGGACTGACGTCCTTCTCGTCGTGCAGCATCTGGTTCATGTAGTCCTGCACGGAGACGAGGAGCGACTGGCAGGAGGGGATCCACACCAGAATGGCGGGGAGGGAGGCCATGAGTGCCAGGCACGGGGACTGGATTTCCATGCGCTTCGTACCAATGCACTTGGTGAGGGCTTTGTAGAGATAGGGCACCAGGCGAACGAATTGGGGAGAGGCGATGAGGAGCGTCTTCTTGGACAGCAGGACGGTGATGTAGGACACGATGCTGTTGATTTCCTTGTCCTAGACATCAGCCGGGGAGAACACACCAACGGTCAGCGACTTGCTCAGTTTGGAGTACAGCGACAGGAAGGAGTCGAGGTTTTGCACGAAGAAGGGGTGGTCCTCGCGGACGAAGCCGGCGAGGATGTCAAAGCACAGGACGACGATGTTGGGAGGGTATCTTGACGAGGCGATCTTGATGCACTGTTCTACGTGCTAAATGACGCTCAAAAAGGCAGAACGGATAAACGAGGAGGGATTGCAGGAAGCCGTGGAGAAAAAACAGTGAACGCATTGGATCGTCGCGTACCGAATGGAGGAGACGAAGAGAGCGCAGTCTACGAAGTTAACGACATAAGGCTGTTGGACTCGTTTTCGATTTCATCGCAGGAATCATCTCCTTTTCGAACCTAGCGAATGAGGGAGTGCGCGCGGACCGCTCACTCGGCTGCTGCGGATTTCACCGTATCAGGAGGGGAAGAGGGGATTCGCTCCGCGATTTTGTTCAGCACCTCGTAGAGTTGGAGTCGGCACTGGTAGAGGGGTGCAGCATCCTTTCCGCTGAAGTCTGCCCATCAGCGCCTCTCCGCACGCCCACTCGTAGCAAAGATGGCGCTCAGTCTCTGCGTCGTTGCAAGAAGGTCGGCACTCATTCCGCAAGCAATCTTTGCGCGGCGTGTGGAACAAACAAACGCACTTAGAAGTCAATGATGGGAACGCCCCAAGTGCAACCCGTCTCAATCTCGAGGTTGTCCTTGTACATCTGGATTCTGAACCAGCCGTTCTCGCCCCAGTACTCGCCCCACGAGTTGCGACCAATCCAGTACTCCTGGCCGTCTTCCGTCTTGCCCCAGCCAGTGACCTCGATGATGTGACCGCCCAGACCAGCGTGGTCCGTCTCCACGAACAGACCGCCCGTGTAGTCCAGGAACTGCTGCGTCACCTCCACGAAGCAGGAGATGGGTCCACGAGCGTAGATCTCGGCCTTCATCTTCTCAGCGCCGCTCACGCTGCCGTACTCGTTGATCTTGTATCTCTTGTACTCCTTGATGGGGAAGCAGCCCTTGTCGGGGTCGCAGTCCACGCAGCGGTTCATGTCGCTGCACTCCTTGTCCTTGGCCTCGTACACCTGGCACGTCTGGTCGGGAATACCCTCCTTCTCGGCGTAGGCGTACACACCGCTGTCCCAACTACGCGTCATCGCGCCTCACCACACCCACCCGCCGTGGCAGCTGCCGCTGTGGCCGCAGTTGATGACCTCCTGCACGGAGAGCTCGACCGAGGGCCAGGCACCCTTGCGCATCAGGTTGAAGCGGTCAGCGATGGCAGAGGTGGAGCCCTGGGCCCAGCAGGAGCCGCAGTACTGAGGAATGTGCTGGTTCTTGTTCCAGGTGGCGTAGTTGTGACCGTCGATGTTGCGGATATCGTAGCTCTCGGGCAGCTTGGCGGCGTTCAGGTAGGTGTAGGGCTGAGGGGTCTTGATCACGGGCTTCACCTTGTTCCAGTCGTTGCGCACGGCGCAAGGCTCGGGGAAGTAGTGAGCGCGGTTGTAGGCGGAGCGCATTCTCTTGTTGGCCATCATTCTCTGAGGCACCTTCGGCACGGCCCACGTGCACTCGCTCTCAATGCCCAGGTTGTTCTCGCCACGGACGACGCGGGCGAAACCCTTCTCGCCCCAGTAGCTGCCCCAGGAGTTACGCATGATCCAGTACTTCTGGCCGTCCTCCTCGCCCCAGCCCACGACGGAGATGGCGTGGTTCAGGGACTGGGCACCGCTGGTGTCTCTGTAGATTCCACCTCTGTAGTTGTAGTAAAAGTCGTCGGTGGCGTCGATGGCGCAGGTGATGGGGCCACGCGCGTAGATCTCCTTCATCATTCTCTCCTCGCCGGACACGCTGCCGTACTCCTCGACAAAGTACTTGGTGTAGTTCTTCACGGCGTGGCAGGGGTAGTCGTGGCCGCAGTCACGGCAGATGTTGATGTCCGTGCACTCGTTGTCGTCGGCAGTGTATCTCATGCAGCCCTCGTCGACGGCTCCTCTCTCGTGCATCAGCTTGTAGGCGGAGGACATACCACCGCCGTGGCAGCCATTGGCGGTCGTAGCGCAGTTCACGATCATCTGGGGGGACAGCTCGGCAGTGGGCCAGGCACCCTTGGTCATCAGGCGCAGACGATCAGACACGGCAGAGGCAGCAGCAAACGCCCAGCAGGAGCCGCAGTACTGAGGAATGTGCTGGTTCTTGGTCACGGAGACGTAGGACACGCCGTCGATGTTACGACTACGGCTCACGCCCCACCGCCAGACCGTACGGATCGTAGCTCTTGGGCAGCTCCTCGTTCGTCATGTACTGCCAAGGCTGGGGAGTCTTCACGACGTCGGGGATCTTGTTGTTGGGATCAAGGCAACCCCTGGCGGCCACGAGGGCCACAACTACTTCTCAGGGCCAAGCACGACAGCTCACGCATCAAAGCGAGTGCGGAATTCATTCACGGAATAAAAATGTGACGGTTGATTGCCGTGACGCCAACGGGCGTATTCTTTTACGGCCCATACTACGTTATCGGACCCTAAACACGGTTTCTCCTTGCCGATTATTTCTTGTGAATGTCTCTTCCAGGAAATGTCAAACTGTCTGCCGTTGCGAACCTCCAATTCTTGCAAATGGGCTCCAGATTCGTTGTTGCGTAGAGGGCCTTGGGATGGTTGGAGGGAGTGCGTAGCGAATAGTGCAATGCAGAGAAGGGGATGAAGAGGCTGCTTTAGGGAATCACCAGAATCGAACTTGTATAGGACCATGAACAGCGGAGATCAATACAGAATGGCAACACTATGCTCTTGCGTGAGCGAGCACCCAATCCCCTAACAGTAGCTCGTTACGCCGTTGCAGACCATGGGAACAACGGAGACGCGGCAACCATGTGAAACCAAACAAAAGTACGATAAACGATTACAATCAACAACACCACTCTCCACGCCTGGAATCCTCTGCTCCTTAGTGCTTGGGCACATATTTGTATCTCTGGCCGCAGTACGGGCAGCGGTTCACACCGCCATTGGGTCCATTCACACGCAGGTACTGCATGGGGTGGCCCATCGGTCCACAGCCTACGGAGATGAGGGGCACGCGAAACAGGAAACTACCTCCATCGCAGATGACGACGGGCTCGCTAACCTCGATCACGGGGGTCTGGGACAGTCTCCACTGACCATCCGAATGCTGCTTATTGTCGGCATGCTATGGCAATCAGGGGGTGAGCGAAGACGCCTACCGGGTCAATCTTCAGGGTTCTGTAGGCAAAGGAGCGAGCAACAACCGGAGCCACGACAGACCGCGCTTTCAGCAAGTTCTGCACCGTAATCTTCACAAGAGAAGCCATGGTTATCGATAATTCTGTCCTGTGCCATGGATTGGTGGTCCTCCCCGCAATTGGGAAATAACCGCTCTCTCCGCCTTCGACCAGCCCTCTCTTCCCAGTCATCCCTGGCTTTGGAACATTCCCATTCGTACCATGTACAAGTCGACAAGGCCCTGGAAGGTGCTGAAGATCGCCGGTCTGGGCGAAAAGGGTAGTCTCGTCTGTCAACCTGGATCCATAGTGTTGCGGCAGAAGTGCAGTCTCATCAAGGACGTGACGAGTGACGACATTCAGGACTTTGCCATGAACGCCATGTTCACATGTGTATGCGTGCTTTTCATTATTCTCATGATTAGTTGCAAAACAACGCGTTCGGCATTTCCGCTCCGCAGCTCTATCGTCCCATTCGCATGTTCGTGATTCGCGACTACTCGAATATTCCTGATCCCTGTGCCTGCTGCATTTTGGTATCATCAAATAGCGCAGCTCGCTCCGGAGCAGCACCTGCAACTGCCTCTCGTGCCGTACTTCAATCCTCGCATTGAGAGTCGGTCGCGGAGAATGATGGGAGAGTTTGAGGCGTGCTTGAGTGATCCCTGGTGATTCTCCCCTATTCGCATCATTTCTAGGAATGTGGCCTTCGTGGCGCGTCCGCAAACCATCGGAATCAGCTACACGGATGGGTACGGCAAATACCAGGAACGGGAGCTGAGCGGGTGGCAGGCGCAGGTGTTCCAGCACGAGTACGACCACCTGGACGGGAAGACGATGGCGGATATGTGCACACAACCGGGCGTAATGATCTCCCTCTCTTTGCGAGCCTAGTTATATATGACGAAGAAGCAGTACGCGCAGTGCGAGGAGTACTGGAAGCAGACAAAGCAACTACCGGAATTCGAGACGCTGGTGAAAGCGTCCCAGCTGCTGAACGACGGAGGCTACTGGGGTCCCGAGGCAGAGGACAAGATTTCTCCCGAGGACGTGAACATCGATGCGCTGAAGGTGCAGATGAAGCTGTTCCTGAAGCGCTACGGCGAGGACGTGGATCCCGACGACATATCGAAGGACAGTTTCAGAGACTTGGTGAATCGCGTGATGAACGAGAAGCACTCCCAGCAAAAGAGCTGTGCTGCTCCGAGTATTCCTTCGGAGGAGATTGTGACTTTTCCCAATAGCGAGTAGTTCTGTGTTATTTGAACCACACGATATCCCCGCGGTTGTCTGCGCAACGGGTATTTCTGTTCCAGTTTCATAATTTCGTTATATCATGGGTTTCTGCGACATTCCTAAGGTCAACCACATAACCGCTATTGTGCTCCTGATCCTCAATATCTTCCTTCCCGGTAGTTGAGAGTAGTTCAATTGAGGCCTAGGTATTGGTACTCTGGTCGGTGGTATCATCAACGAGGGCGGCTGCGACTGCTGCATGGTGATTTGCGGTATTGTTCAGAGCTGCCTGACTGCTTGCCTGGTTGGCTGGATCTGGTCTATCGTGTGGGGCGTTAAGATGGTCAACAAGTACGGATGTTTGTTTTTAAAAAGGACGCACTAAACGCAATGCTAATGAAACTTGGCTCTGCACCGTCGCAGCACCGTTCTGTTGCCTTCCACAACTAGAGTGAACCCATCCCACTGCGGCTACGGAGTTTGTACTGGCAGTGCTTGAGAGAGGAAATGCCCTGGTACCGGTCGTCGTAGTACCGACTGTTGTAGTAGAAATCGTTGAGGTTCTTCTTCCGCGTGTGCTCGTTGTACGTATCTCTCCCTTGATGGATTCCAACCACTACCCTCACAATCCCCTCCAGCCCCTACCCGATTTGGTGATGTCGACCAGTGCACTCCCGCTCTTCGTCGTGTAGTACATGATATAGCTATCAATCTTCCGTCTCCCAATCACAGCCGTCCGCATGCTCTCCACGGGATAGTCATTGCTGAACAGAAACAGATCCTATACCTTAACTACAAAGGGGAGGGGCACGGCGCTATTCGGATTCCGCAACCCGCGCTTCCTCGGAATCGCTCTGAAGGACCGCGTGAAGTCCGGAAGGGAATCGAAGGAAAGATGGATGGAATACTCGTCCACATCACTCACCCTTTCCGCAGCGCAGTACTATGTGTAATGGAAAGAGGAGGTGGATACTGCAGGCGAAATGGCGCCCTTCTGCTCCTCCGAAAGGAGGAAGCGCATCATGTCGAACAGACTGGGAGAGAAGAGAATGTCGCTGTTCATGTATCCGACAAGGTGCGCCGTGTAGAGGAGCCGCGTCGACAGAATCATGTTCTTCAGAACGGGCAATCCGTGCATATTCACTGTAAAGGAGGACACGACGCGGATCGAGTGATCCTTGCAGTACAAGCGGATCGACTTTGACGTGGAGAACATCACCGCCTTGAAGGAGAAGTGCTGTTGGTAGAGGGACAGCATTCGAATCGTTCGCTTCAGTTTCTTCGGCAGCGTGTACTATGATGAGAGAGAATGAAGATAATTACTGTAGAACACTCGGCCGACAGGGTCATCACCACATCACAAGGATTCGCCTCACTTCCACAACCACTCATTCTAGTTGGCGATTCAGTGCTTATTTCCGTTGGTAGAGCAGAAGAAGGAGGAATCGATGTGAACATGACCTTTTCGATTCCCTCTGCGTCTCCGTCATTCTCTTGAAGCTCGCTATTACTCTCGCTTGGCTCTAATACACCCTCCGTAAAAAACTCCGTAGTATTGCCTTCAATTCCAACTGTCTCCTGCTCTTCCATCTGCACATCCAATGGAGTAGCTCGCATTCCAGGAATGGATGGCATTGCTTCCTCTTCCTCTTCCATCTCTTGTAATACCGAGTTTGCGTATACAGGATGAACGATCACAAGACGAGAAGAGAATTGGGAAGACAGATGGGTGGAAAGACGCTGGATGGGACGATTCACCACAACATCGATGATGATCCACAGAACGAGAAAGCCAGCGACTTGGAGTAGCGTCCTTCTCATTTCGACTGACCGAGCCGCCGTTTCCAAAAACAGCATGAATTGTGGAATCCGTCCATACTCCATTATCAATCCACACTAGGAATGAATTCTGACAACACGCCGGTGGAAACCGCGGAGGAGGGGAAGCTGGCTCTAATCGTTCCGCAATACACCTATGATGCAAAGACCTTCCAGCTGTTGAGGCGGAAGAACAATGAGGAGTTCGACAAGATCATCAACAGAGTTTCCTTCCGAAAGGACGGTTACTCGATAACCGATGCGGACAGTGATGAATTCTATGCTCCGCAGGATGCAATTGACGACGAGGAATGGGCTTCGAGATCCCATTTCGTCGGAAACGCGAAGACCCTAACAGAGTTGTACACTGCCCTATACGAGAATCGCGCCTTCTCCCAGGTATGCAATACGAAATATGTGAAGGGTAGATTATCTATTCGGTTGGCAACTCCATCATGCTGGGAGAGAAGATGCGGGACGAGGTGCTGAACCCCAAGGAGCAAAAGTGGCTTCTCAATTCGAGTCAGTAGGCGTGGCTCGTGGAGATTGAGCCCTAGCAGTGTGTCGATGAAACCCATCGAGAATTCAAATTCCAACCTGTTGGAAAATGCCGAAGCGTCTGACCTCACGCTGACCAAGAGTGCGCCGCGAGTGAAGCGATCCTTCCAATCGCTCAACATCCACACCGAATCGCCTATCATCATTAATGAGCATGGCGAGTACCCCACATCGGCTGCGCGAGAAGCGGAGCCGAAGGAGTCCTGCTGGAATCACACCGTCATCTGGTCCACGGGTCGTCACTACGTCCTGCTCCATCGCAAACTTGATGTGTAGTGTATTGTGGAGACGGACTACCCCGTGATTCGCCAAACCAACCAGCCCGCCACTGCGATTCACATGCATGTCGCGATGCGCTTCACACCTCACCCTTAGGAGGACAAGACGCCCATAACGGAGGAGGAGGCTCTACGCATGTACTTGAACAACCGAATCTCCTCCGCCGACCAAGTCGCCATTTTCAACATTGCCGACAACAAGCCGAAATAGTGGGTTTTTCTGTCCCAGCTCATGTTCAGCATCTCCGTGGTGAAGACAGAAGACATTCCGTTCCTGACGCAGCCGGCGGGCGTGGAGGAGAAGAGGAGTTTCAGCGTGTGTTCCCTGCAGCGCAACATCGAGAGTCTGATGGAGTTTTTGCTGGAGGGGTGCGCGGGCGACGGCGCGTACTGGCTGTACAAGGAGGAGGGCGACGTGAGCGTGCGGCTGATGGAGCTGTCGAGCGTGTTCGGCATGGAGGAGGCGGGCGCGACGATGAGCGAGGCGGAGAAGAGGAGGAAGGAGGTCACGTGGAAGTGAGGGTTGGTGGCGTGGGTGATCAATAGGTCCATGACGCTGAACATGTGCATGCACTACGCGGGGCTCCTCCGCCGCAGCGAGCAGGAGGCCCGTGCACGCGCTGCACCTAATAGTGGTGGTAATCACAATGGTGTGAGTGGTGGTAATCACAATGGTATGAATGGTGGCGTGAATGGCGTGAATGGCGTGAATGGCGTGAATGGTGGCGTTAATCACAATAACGGGAATGGCGGACACAGCGGGAACCGCAACGAGCAGTACCTGCTGATCAACGGGATCGTGCTGGTGCAGGTGGGCGCCTTCTTCTCCTCTCACTTCAGAGCATCCTCGCCCTCTGCGAGCCGGGCTCGGCGCAGGAGCACCACTACCGCGACCTCCACATCACGCTCCTCGACCAACTCGGCGACTGCGAACGCGCCTACTGCGCCGGTGACAACACCACGCCTTTCCGCAGCGACCTGGCCCCCACGGCGGTGATCACCCACGCGCACAACGCGCTGGACTGCTACAACACGGTGGGCGGAGATGCCGGCGGTGACGTGTAGGCATGCGCGGTGATCTCCGAGGAGGTGACGCGGCTGTCGCACGCGCAGGGCGACGCGGACGCGCAGCAGGCGATGCTGGCGCGCATCCAGAAGTACAACCGGCAGCTGGTGCTCGTGGCGAAGAAGATGACCCTCCTCCTGCAGCAGCTGCTCCTCTTCTCTGTGGTGCCCGGCGCCGCGCGTGAGGCGTAGAACCAGAGCGGCGAGTTCGGCGGCTTCCTACAGGACTTGAACACCTTCCTGCGCCTGGGCCGCCTGTTCCGCGAGATCACACACGAGGAGGCGCAGAGCGCTCTGTTCGTGGGTGAGATGGTGTTCCACCTCTACCAGCACGCCGCTGCCTCCAACACCTCCTACTCCATCGACGCCTCCGTCCAAGAGCTGGCCGCGCGTCTCCACGACTTCGTCGCCAGTCCCGCGGGAGCGGACAAGGCGTGTCTGGTGCAGGACCCGTCATACGCGCTGCTGCTGCTGGCGCTGGCCCTGCTGCCGGCGAACTCGCCGCACTATGCGGGCATTCTGAACGAGATGGGCAGGTACCTGCAGGGGTACCTCGCCTCCCATACCCGCGCCGATGGGCGTTTCAACGGTGATCTCCAATCTCCCCATTCCACAAGTAATGGTGTTGTGGGTGGCAGTCACAGCAATGGCAACGGTTTCACAAGTGGCAGTCACACCAATAACAACGGTTTCACAAGTGGCAGTCACACCAATAACAACGGTCTCACGACTGGCAGTCACACCAATAACAACAGTCACACCACTGGCAACAGCTACACCACAAACCCCTACTTCGAGACGGCGATCCGCGTGTACGAGGAGGCGGTGCTGATCTTCGAGAAGGCGGGCGACGGCGTCAACTCCAGTGTGGTGCTGTCAAACTTCGCGCAGCTGATCCGCCAGCCCTTCACCGCAGCGACGCTGACGCTTGGCGAGTGCCAGACCTCGTACCAACTCCTGCACTGGGTGAACACGCACCTGGACGCGGTGCTGCGGTCCGGGTGCGACGAGGCGCGTAAGCACGCGGTGCGGTCGGGTGTGTGGGGGTGATGCATAGATGCTGGAGGAGTTCAGCGAGTCGCAGCTGCAGCTGGTGCAACTGCTGCTGGACCGCGAGGCGAAGACGCCGGGGTGGGTAGCGAAGGTGCTGGGCTCGGCGGAGAAGATCGAGAACATCCTGGACTACAACGGGAACGTGGTGGAGGTGCTGGTGGGCGTGAGGAGCGGGCGTGAGATGCAGAAGAACGAGAAGAAGCGAATGACGGTGAAGTACCTGCTGATCGAGTACTACACGCTCATGAAGCGAATGGACCGCCTGCCCGACCTGCCGGTGATCGAGCGATACGTGGACGACGTGTTCGTGTACATGAAGTGGGGTCGCGGAGGAGGCGTGAGGCGCAGGGAACGCGACATCCAGTACTCGGTGCACATCATCGCGTGGCTGTGTGAGCTGCTCATCTCCTACTCCTCCAGAAAGTGAGAATTGGTAGAGGGGATAACGGGCAGAGAGCTGACGCTGGAGGAGCGCATTGGCGTGTTGCGCGATGTGGTTCCGGAGCTGCTGAAGTGCTCCTCCCTATTCACGCGCACGAACTACGACAACAAGATCCAGTACTTTAATCTGCTGAAGAAGCAGTACATCGCCGTGGTGCTGCGGCTAGTCACGCTGGGAGACGGAATCCGGGATGTAGAGAGGAGGGAGCGGCTGACGAAGCGCTGCCGACGCTGCATCAAGATCTTCAACAATGATGATTTCTACTACTTCTTTGCCAACATTGAGGAGGAAACGTCCCCTCTATTTGCCCTGTTTGCCAGCCCGTCATTCTGTGTTTGTTTGTCATACTCTTCACAATCCTACAGAGTCATCACAAACCACAATCCACTTCAATGTTCATTGTATCCCGTGAGTATAACTCACAGAAGGGGAGATTATCGGGAGATACAACGGGGCGTTTCACTTCAAGCGATTGTGTGGTTCTTGCATAAAGTGACATTCGTACGTCCTTAGTAACAGTATGCAAATCTTTGTCAAGACCGTTACTGTAAGTTCTGCTTCCTGGGATTGAAAAGAGACCGCTTTGAGGGGCAATTGGGTTCTCACCGCGATGTAGGGAAATACCGTCTCTCTTGATGTCCAGGCCACGGAGACCGTGGAGGACGTGAAGAAGATGCTCCAGGAGAAGGAGAACATCGACTACGAGAACC
>ERZ827156.1583-NODE-1583-length-26431-cov-3.589779_pt1 | contig 26431 bp, 27 predicted proteins | sample MGYA00519919_ERZ827156 | MGnify/ENA primary metagenome ERZ827156 (study PRJEB31778, sample SAMEA3449269) | human gut metagenome | biome: human gut; feature: human-associated habitat; material: faeces | place: United Kingdom | collected 2010/2012 ...
GAACCCTGAATTTATTTCTCACCAAGTTTACATCGTTTCTTTCATATTGTAATTCAACAAGCTTTGAAAGTAGTTCTTCCCTGCTTTTTTGCATTCCCGGTCTTAAAGAAATAACCATAGTTCTGTAGTCTATAGGGTTTCCAAGACTGTATATACACGACACACTGGCAACTATTATAACATCTTTCCTTTCAGACAAAGCAGAAGTTGCGGAGTGTCTAAGCTTATCTATTTCATCATTTATTGCAGAGTCCTTTTCTATATAGGTGTCCGTAGAAGCAATATAAGCTTCTGGTTGATAGTAGTCATAATAGGATACAAAATATTCAACTGCATTTTCAGGGAAAAATTCTTTAAATTCCGAACACAATTGTGCTGCAAGCGTTTTATTATGAGCTAAAACAAGCGTTGGTTTCTGTACTTTTTCTATAATGTTTGCCATGGTAAATGTTTTTCCGGAACCGGTAACTCCAAGAAGTGTTTGCTCTTTATACCCTTTTTTAACGCCGTCTGATAGCTTATCTATTGCTTGAGGTTGGTCGCCTTTTGGTTTATAATCCGAATGAATTTTAAACTCCATTTTATTGTGCTCCTTTCTTTTAAAGCTTGATTTTATGAAAATATATCTTCTGAAATTTCACTGTCTCTAAGAGATGTGTATTCATTATCCGCCACTATTATATGGTCTAAAAGCGTAACCTTCATTGTACTCAAAATTTGAAACAATTTTTTAGTGGTTGTAATATCATCATTTGAAGGTATTGCCATGCCGCTTGGATGATTATGTCCTATAACAATGGAACAAGCGTTATACGTCATAACCAGTTCAACTATTTTTCTTATACATATGTCAACAGAATTAATCGTGCCTTTACTAACAATGCCATCATACACTAACTTTCCCTTAGCATCAAGAAGTACAGCCGCAACCATCTCATCAGTTCTGTTCAAAAGCTTTAAACATATCCTGTCACAAATAGCATCGTCTGTTACGATGTTGTCATCATTATTATACTTATCTTCCATATATATTCTTGAAAGTTCAGGTATTAATTTTATAAACATAGCTGCAGACCGACCTATTCCATCAACCTCTTCAAGTAATTTTAAAGGTGCGTCAAATACGGCGGATATTGTTCCGAATTTATTTAGCAATTCATGAGCTATAACATTTGTATTTTTTCTAGGAATAGCGTAAAATAAAGCTAGCTCTAACACTTCATGAGGTTGCATCCCGTCAACACCATTTTCAAAATATCTTTTTCTTATCCTTTCTCTATGACCGTCGTGCAATGTTCTCATACCCCTTACATATTATTCATCAAATTTCTTTTTATTATATCACATATCTTTAAATTCATAAAGAAAAGATGTATATTTTACAAATAACCTTATCGATTGGAGATTAACATGAAAACTATAATTATAAACAGTAACGACGCCGGTCAGCGTCTAGACAAATTTTTAGTAAAAACAATAAAGCAATTGCCACTTTCTCTTATGTATAAATATATAAGAACTAAGAAAATTAAAGTAAATAGAAAGAAGCCAACAATATCTCTAAGACTAAACGAAGGAGACGTTGTTGAGCTATACATTAAAGACGAATTTTTTGAAGACAATTCCGAACCTAACAAATTTTTAAGTGCACCCAAAATTTTAAATATAGTCTACGAGGATAGCAATATAATGTTGCTCGATAAAAAGCCGGGATTAGTGGTTCATCCGGAAGACGGTAATCAAATTGATTGTCTTATAAACCGGGTTCACCACTATTTATTCGACAAGGGAGAATACAATCCTTCAGATGAAAATTCATTTGCACCTGCCCTTGTTAATAGAATAGACAGAAACACTGGAGGAATAGTAATTGCCGCAAAAAACGCCGAAACTCTAAGAATACTCAACGAAAAAATGAAGCTTAGGGAACTCGACAAACGATATTTATGTATTGTTCACGGCAAACTAAAGCTAAAACAAAACACTCTTAAAAATTTCTTAGAAAAAAACGAAAAACAAAACAGAGTATATGTATCAAATAAAAAAACATCGAAGTCTAAAACCATAATCACTAAATATAAAGTAATAGATGAAATAAATGATTTTAGTTTGCTCGAAGTTCAGCTGTTAACAGGCAGAACCCATCAAATACGTGCTCATATGTCTTACATAGGTCACCCAATTGTTGGCGACGGAAAATACGGTTTTAATAAGCAAAATAAAAATACAGGCTTTAATTATCAAGCACTGTATTCATATAAATTAAAATTCAAATTTACAACCGACGCCGGAATCCTTAACTATCTTAACGACAAAGAATTTGAAGTAAACGACGTTTGGTTTTTACCAACATTTTATAAAGGAATTAAAAGTTAAAACATAAAAAATCTTGAAAACAACATCATAAATATCATGTCAACAAAGGAAGATAAAACTAAAAGTATCATTAAATATGTAATCTTTCTAAAATATACTTTAAGCTTTAACCAAAGGCTTTCGCTATTTGATTTAGGAAACAGCTTTTTTAAATATTCATACGAGAATTTCACAGACTCTATACATATAAGTATAAGTCCTATAGAAGATATAAATATTCCCGGAAGCAAAATCAAAATATGAAAAGCTACCCCTTTTAATCCATGAATTAAATATAAATATCCGGCTGAAATTCCGATTCCAAATCCTCTGAAAAACAACACTGCAGGAACAAGAAATATTCCGCAAGACGACAATGTTAAAAATATTATAGATATTATAAAAATCGTAAGCGATGAAAGAGAAGCAATAAAAGCCATAAAATACGGCTGCGATATTCGTTGCTGAAAATCATTTACAAATAAAAAATTCAAATTCTTTACAGTATCAACACTTATATTTCTAACACACATAGTTCCTAATATCATTCCCATGATTAAAACAAATGAAAAAGATATTAACAACTTGTTTTCATATAAAAAATTGATAATGTCATGCTCCTTGTTGTAGCTCTTTAATTTTTCAAACATCTTTGTCATAAATTTTCCCCCATATTTAAACTTCTGATTTCATCTAATTTATATGATTGAAAAATATGTTTTATTCCATTCTAAGGTAATGTGTTGACATTTTTTTCATTTAAATTATAATTTAGTTATATTAAATTTAAGAGGGAGTATAAATCATGAGTAATGCAAACGAAATATCAAGTATAATTTTAAAGACTGTAGCTACTGTAACTGTTATTGTATCAGGAGTTTTTATATACAAGACAAAAAATTTGTTAGATAAAATAGATGTTAATGGAGTAAATAAAACCGTAAAAACAATTAATAGCGCTACAAACGAATTCGATATACTATTAAAAAAAGCAAATAGTCAGGGGGTTTTAAGTGTTATTACCGGGGAAAAGGAAACTATGGAGAAAATAAATGAACTTATTGAAAGTGTATCTGCAAGTTGCGAAAGTATTACACAATTTGCAGAAAATGTAAATAATAATGGACTAAATTTAGGACCACTTTCAGTTCATGTTTCAGAAAATAAGTGGAGAATTTCTTATTTGATAAAACAATTAAATAAGTTGAAAACTTCTTTGATGAGACTGTCTCCAAGACAAATAACTGAAGGATAAATCGAGATTAATCCTCAAGATAACGCTAACGAAAACAATACAACTATCGCTCATCATAACTCTCCTTCTGTTGAAGAAAACAATAACATGACACCACCTAACAATGGTAGGCAGTCATCAAGGTGCAACATATTTTAAAATTCAAATATTATAAATTTAGGCACTTACATTATTATAATGTAAATGCCTTTTTTAATATAAAAAATCCTCCAACAAAAATCAGAGGATTAAATAAATCAAACATACAAAATACTATGCCAAAGCAGCCTTCACCATTATTGCACACTCTATTCTTTTCTTTTGAAGAGCGCAAGAAATTTCATGAGGACTTAAAATATCTCCTTCATACTCAAAGTTATTGGCATTGCAACCTCCGCTACAATAAAATTTTGCCCAACATTCGTTGCAACCTTTTTTATTGTAAATATTAGCCTTTGAAAATGTATTTTTCATGTCATTATTAAAGCTATCATCGTGAAGATTGCCTAACTTCCACTCTTCTTTACCAACGAATTGGTGACAAGGATATATATCTCCCTGTGGAGTAACAGCAACATATTCGTTTCCACATCCACAGCCCTTAAGCCTTTTTATCACACACGGACCATCATCAAGGTCTATCATAAAGTGGAAAAAGTTTATCTTTGAACCTTGTTTTTTCAATTTTATTATTGCTTTAGCTAACTTTTCATACTCTTCATAAACTCTAGGAATATCTTCAGTTTTTATAGAGTATTCTAATTTTTCGTCAGACACAACAGGTTCCACAGATATTTGGTCAAATCCCAACTCATTAATATGCAAAACATCATTAGTAAAATCTAAATTATTTTTTGTGAATGTGCCTCTGACATAATAGTCCTTATCTCCCCTTGTTTGAACAAGTTTCTGATATTTAGGCACTATTACATCATAAGAGCCTTGTCCACCTTTTGTTTTTCTGAGCATATCGTTTATTTCTTTTCTTCCGTCTAGCGACAACACCACATTAGACATTTCTTTATTTATGTAATCTATTTTGTCATCTGTAAGCAATAAACCATTGGTAGTGATAGTAAAACGAAACTTTTTATTGTGCTTTTCCTCAAGACTTCTAGCATATTCAACAATTTTCTTAACCACTTCAAAATTCATTAAAGGCTCTCCACCGAAAAAGTCCACCTCTAAATTATACCTGTTTTCGGAATTTTTTATAAGAAAATCAATTGCTTTTTTGCCTGTTTCTTCAGACATCAACATACGTTCTCCGCCGAAATCTCCCTTATCGGCAAAGCAATACTCACACCTCAAATTACAATCGTGCGCAATGTTAATACACATTGATTTTATAGGAGATTTTATAGATTTGTCTTTTATGTCGCTTGAATATTGTTCCTTAGAGAACAAAAGACCTTTTTTATACATATCGTATAATTCACCGTATGTTTCTTCAATTTCCTCTTTGCTATATTTATCAGAATGTTCATTATATACCTGTTCCGGAACAGTCTCTTCCATGTTTTCATCTAAATTATCCAGCATATCATAAGCTAAATCATCAAAAATATGAATAGCACCACTGTTTATATCCATAACTATGTTAAAGCCGTTCATTTTATATTTATGTATCATAAAATAACCCCATTTAATAAAAATACAGTGCGAAATTACGCACTGTTATCTTTTCAAAACAATTCAATGCGAAACAATTAATTATCTTTCACACTTTTGGTTAGCAACCGTACAAGAAGTTTTGCAAGCTGACTGGCAAGATGCTTGACATTCGCCACATCCACCTTTTATTGCACTTTCTTGCAATTTACCTTTGTTTATAGTTTTTAAATGTTTCATATTTAACTCCTCCAAATTATAATTTACACATTAAAAATTATATCACAAAACAAAACAAATTTAAACCTTATTTTTAATTTTCCATATATTATTTACTCACGCAAAGCTAAGGCGACGCATACTATAATATTACTATTTACATATTTTTGTATAAATAAAGTAATTAATCTGGAGGAAACAGTATGGACAAAAATGAATTTCGAAATTTAGTAGAAAAATATAAGAACGAGCTTTTGGCTGTAGCTAAAAAGAGTCCTTTCAAAAACACAGAACCTAAAATTATGACAGTAAATGCTGCCACTGACTTGTCCCAAAATCAAATAGGTACAATTTACCCGAATACCAACGAACCGCCTGAAACATATCAACAATTCATGGACAGAAATAATCAAACAGGTCACTTAAAAATTCAAGCCTTTGCCGCCCAGCAAACCATACCGGTGGATAAAGTACATATAAAAATAAGCCGTAAATTTACCGACGGAGAAAAAACGTTTTTTGAAGGTGAGACCAATCCAAGCGGAATTATTGAAAACATAGAACTCCCTGCCCCAGCTGAAGCTTTGTCTGAAAAGCCTTCCGACACAATTCCTTATTCAACATATGATGTGTCTGCTTCACATCCGAATTTTTCTTTGAAATTTCCTCCAAACGTACAAATTTTCAGTAATACTAAAGCAATTCTTCCCGTAAGACTCGTGCCAAATGATATGAATTAAATTAATTTATAAGGAGAGTAATACATATATGCCAAATCCTATAATTCCGGAATATATAACCGTACATATGGGAGACCCTGATGAACCTGCAAGAAACGTTAGGGTATCTTTTATTGAGTACATAAAAAACGTGGCTTCAAGCGAGCTTTATCCAACTTGGCCCGAAAGTGCACTAAGAGCCAACATACTCGCTGAAATAAGTTACGCTTTAAACAGAATTTATACAGAGTGGTATAGAAGTAAAGGCTACGATTTCGACATTACAAGCTCAACAAGATACGACCAAAAATTCATAGAAAATCGTGAATATTTTGATAGTATAGTAAAAATCGTTGATGATATATTCAATAACTACATTGTAAGACAAGGGTTCGTTGAACCATTGTTTGCTCAGTATTGCGACGGAATAAAAGTTACTTGCGAAGGACTTTCTCAATGGGGTACGGTGGACTTAGCTGAACAAGGAAAATCTCCATATGAAATTTTGCAAACTTATTATGGAGATAACATTAACATTGTGCGCAACGCCCCCCTTCAAGAAAACGTGGAATCATATCCCGGTGCTCCCTTACGACTGGGTAGCGTTGGAGAAGACGTTAGAATTATACAGCGTGAATTAAACAGAATCAGCGACAACTATCCGGCAATTCCTAAAATAACCGAAACAAATGGCGTGTTTAGTCCTGAAACAGAAGCAGCTGTTCGTAAATTTCAGGAAATTTTCAATCTAACTGTTGATGGAATTGTTGGAAAGGCAACTTGGTATAAACTTAAATTTTTATATAATAACGTAAAACGTTTGTCTGAATTAATCTCAGAAGGCATCTCAATAACTGAAGCTCAGAGAATATACCCCGAGCTTTTAAAACAAGGTGATACCGGAGATGAAGTTGGCGTTATACAATACTATTTATCCATAATAGGATTTTTCGATGATGATATTCCAAATATAACAGTAGATAAATTTTTCGGTCCTAACACTAGAAATGCCGTGGTAGCATTCCAGCAAAAATACGGCTTGCCAACAACAGGAGAAGTCGACAGAAACACTTGGAACAAAATTTTAAGTGTTTATGATTCCACCGTTTCTAATATTCCAAGCGAATACTTATCCATAAGTGATGAGATATATCCCGGAAGACAACTAAGTATTGGAATGACCGGTCCGGATGTAAGAACGCTACAACAATATCTCCAAAGAGCCGCCACAAAACATTCTTACATTCCAAATGTTGAAGTAACCGGAACATTCGACCAAGCAACTGAAGACGCCGTAAGAGCCGTGCAACAAAACAACGGTATAACGATAAACAATGGTACGGTTGGACCTTTGACTTGGTCAAAAATCGTAGAATTGTCTAAATAAAACACATTTTATAAATTATTTATTATTACAATCCAATATTTGTACTATTGCATAAACACCCTCTGTTATACTATTATAAATTTATACCTAATATATAAATTTATTTTGGGGGTGTTATATTTGTTTATAGATTTAGCTGAAGAAAACAAATTAATAGTATTTTTAGATGATAAGGACATGGATTCTCTTGATATTACGTATAAAAATATTTCATGGGAAAATGAAAAATTTCGTGTTGTCCTTGCAAAATTATTGACTGTGGCTCAAAGTAAATTACATTTCTCAATTAAAAATCGTAATCTATCTATCAAAATTTTAGATATGTTTAACGGTTGTGTAATTTTATTTAGTCTAACGTCAATACGCTCAAATTCTGATTTATCAACTAACAAACAATCCACTATCTTACATTTGGATAGTGCTGAAAACCTTATGTTACTATGCGAAAAATCTATTGACTGTTGGTCTGAAATTTTATCTAGCACATTGTTTTTATTATCAAATACATACTTTATTTTAATATATCACAAAAACAATTTTTCTCCTAAATTCAAAGCCATACTCCAAGAATACGGAGAAACCTTTAACGCAGACCGTGTAAATATTTCATATTTAAATGAAAACGGTAAAATTTTGTGTAAAGATAACGCCATCGAGCATATAGGAAATTGTATAATAAAAACAGACGCACATTAATGCATCTGTTTGATTTAACTCTATTTTTTCCTTTTTATAATCCAAACTACAATACCGGCAATTAATATTACAATCGGAAGCACTATTGTTAAGCACAATCCAATTATTATTGCGTGCAATGGATTCATGCCAAGCTCCTGACCGCCTATTGACTTTGGTTCAATATTAATCGTATTTTCACGGTTTGTCAAACTGTTAAACAAGTTCAAGAAATATGATGAATTATTTAACGATGTTCTTGATAATAAATTCTGGTCAACTGAGGCGGCTGAACCAACCAACGTTAGAGTTGATTTTTGACCATTTTCATCGTTCTTCATAGTAGACATCGCCATTGCAGGAATAGGTCCTTTGATTTGTGCATCTTGAGGACTCCAATTTTCATCAGCATTTCCGGGAGCAACAACAGAAGTTTCAGAAAACTGCAACAATGTTGACACCTTATCTTTATCCACAACCTGTATAGGCTTGCTAAGCGGCACAGCAACCGGAATAGACGTATTCTTTATAGCTGACGAATATGTTTCATCCACATATTCACATATATAATGGAAGTAGCTTTCAGACGAAAACAGTTTAGACATATCTGTTTCCAAGACGATGCCTTCTTCAGTTTTCATTCCCCATTCTTCTATCAAAGATTCAAGATTTGGCATACTGTTTTGTGATGGATATAAGAAACATATTAAATTTCTGCCGTAATTACCATCCTTATATAAATAATTTTTTATCTTTGTTATACTTTCTTTATCGTAATCTCTTTTCGGAGCATACACTATCGCACACGAAGAACCATCATCTATATTCTCGGTAAGCATCGACCTTTTCACAACATTATAGTTATTATCTCTCAACAGTTTTTCAAGACCGTCAGATGACAATTCATCAAAGCCCGTTAGCATACTGATTTTAACTTGCTCGTCGCTAACAACATACATTATCGCCGATGTCATAGTTTGTTCCGCTTTAGATGAAGCCACCATCGCACGTGTGTATGACTGCTGTACATTAAATAAATCATATATTGAAATAGTTTTATACTTTTCTCCACTTTTAACTATTATGCTGTCTTCACCCAGCTCTTCATCTGGATAACTACTTGTAAAACTAGGGTTTTCAGATAAATTTATATACTTAATTTTTATTTTATCATTATAGCGTGAATATTCATTAATTACGCTATTAGCTTGTTTGTAGTAGTCGCCCTTTTGAATGAATTTATCCTTATCATTCAAAACTTCTATTTCCACATCTTTATCAATATTTTTCACGTAGTTTACGGAATCTTCCGTTAAACTAAATATTTTATTTGAAGTAAGGTCAAAGCTCCATGAAAATTTATCTGTTAAAAACTTGGCTCCAATATTTACTCCAACCATAAGAGCTATAGACATTATTACTATAGCAACGGACAAGCTGCCATATCTAAATTTAGGCTGTTTTAATTTATCCCAAAAACTCATATTTTCCTTTTTCATAATAAACTTGCCCTCCTAATTCCATCTCTTTTTCTCTAGCATTCGAGAAGTAAGAAATATAAATAACACGCTTATACTAAGGAAAAACACCACATCTGTTACGTTAAATATTCCTAATGTAAAATTCCTGAAGTGTTGTGAAAAAGATATATAATTTAAAATGTTATATACTACACTGTTTGAAAATAAAGTGGCAATTCCGTCAATTAAAAGTATGAATATAGACACCGCATAGCTTGCAACCGCTGCCACAATCTGACTCTCTGTTATTGAAGATATAAACAATCCTATTGCTATCAGCGCTGCTCCGATTAAAAACAGTCCAACAAAGTTTCCAAGCACTACCGCCCAATCCGGCATAACATAAAAAGACACTATCACCGAATAAACAGGAATTATTAATATTCCGATTAAATACATCGCCAAAGCTGATAAATACTTCCCCATAGCTATAGACCATGTGCGAATTGGAGCTGTAAATAAAGCTTGGTCTGTTTTTTGTTTAAATTCCTCGCTTAATAACCTCATTGTCAATATCGGGATAAGAAGCAACACTATCATAAGCATATTAGCATATACTCCGCTTACATCTGCATTACCAACATATAAACAAGTTGTCCAAAAAAACACTCCGCCAAATAAATATAGTACCGCTAAAAATACGTAACCGATAATTGAAGTAAAGTAAGAATAAAATTCTCGTTTAAATATAGCTTTCATATCTATTCCTCCTCATTTGAAGACTTTTTCTCTTTTTTTGAAGTGTTTACTTTCTCAGGATTTTCTCCGGAAGTAAGTTTCAAAAATACGTCCTCCAGTGAATTTTCTATATTATTTATTTCTATAATCGGACAATCATTTTTAGCTAATTCTCTAAACAATTCTCGCCTTACGTCTAAATTCGACAAATATTCAACCTCGTATTCAAAAAGATTGTCTCCTTTATTAGCTCCGTCGCTTACAGTTTTTATTCCGGCTATATTTGAAATTATCTTCTTAACAAGTGTGTTATCTCCATCAACCTGTAAAATTAATTTACTCATCCCGTCAGAAATATTTACTACATCATTGGTCTTACCGTCAGCAACGATTTCACCTTGATTAATAACAATTATGCGCTGACAAACCGACTGTATCTCTGAAAGTATGTGAGACGACAATATTACAGTATGATTTTTCGACAATTCTTTTATAAGATTTCTTATGCATATCATCTGATTAGGGTCCAGCCCAACCGTTGGCTCGTCAAGTATTATTACAGGGGGGTCGCCTATAAGCGCCTGAGCAATTCCTACTCTTTGTTTGTAACCCTTTGACAATTTTTTGATAGTTCTGTTATACACGTCATTTATCCCGACTAACTCACATACTTCCTTTATATGCTCTTTTTTATTTAATTTAACCTTCTTCAAGTCAAATATAAAGCCCAAGTAAGCCTTAACCGTCATGTCTAAATATAAAGGTGGCTGCTCGGGAAGATAGCCTATCTCAGATTTAGCCTTTAGTGTATCTTTTAAAATATCATGTCCATTTATCGTAACAGAACCGTTTGTTGGAGCAATATACCCTGAAATGATATTCATAGTTGTGGATTTTCCTGCCCCGTTTGGTCCAAGGAAGCCAACAATTTCCCCGTCGTTGACCTTAAAACTTACATTTTTTAAAATTGTTTTTCCCCCGTATTTTTTTACCAAACCTTTAACTTCAACCATACAACATTCCCTCTCTTACACATAATCATAAAAATAATTAGCAATAAAACAAATTTATAAATCAACTATAAAAAGACAGCCTCCTAACAGAGTAATATTTAATTACTTGTTTGGAGGTCTTTATATTGTATAATACACTATATGTGTAATATTATTAGTCGCTTGTGTAAGGCAATAAAGCTAAATATCTAGCACGTTTTATTGCAGTGGTTAAATCTCTTTGATGCTTAGCGCAAGTTCCTGTAACCCTACGTGGTAAAATTTTAGCTCTTTCAGACATAAAACGTCTTAATTTCATAACGTCTTTATAGTCTATATTTGAAATTTTGTCACTGCAAAAGCTACAAACTTTCTTTCTCATCTTGCGACCAGCTCTTCCTTCTGTTCTTTCAGCCATGAAATTTCCTCCTCTCACATTTAAATTAGGTTAAAAAGGTAAATCATCATCAGATTGTATTTCTTGAAAATCGTCATCAGACCCGCTGACATACGATTCAGTGTCATAATTATTAACCTGTTGATTAGAATTATTGTTTACTGCTGCGCTATCCTTTTTAGATTCAACAAAATGGACGTTACTTGCAACAACCTCAAAAGCTTTTCTTTTGTTACCGTCCTTGTCTTGGTATGACCTTGTTTGGATAGAGCCCTCTATTGCAATAAGCTGACCTTTTTTAAAATAACGGCACACAAATTCAGCAGTAGAACGCCACGCAACTATATCTATAAAATCGGTTTGGCGTTCCTCACCTTGCCTTGCGTAGCTACGGTTTACAGCCACATTAAAACTTGTAACTGCAATATTGTTTGGTGTATGCCTTAGTTCCGGATCTACTGTTAGCCTTCCGGTTAAAACAACCACATTTAACATACAATCACTTTCCTTTAGGCTTCTTTCCTAACAATCATTGACCTTAATACGCCATCAGTAATTTTGCAAATTCTGTCAAGCTCAGCTGGGAATGACGCAACACTTGCAAATTTAAATAGCACATAAAATCCTTCTGCTTCTTTGTTGATTAAGTAAGCTAACTTACGCTTGCCCCATTTATCTACATTCTCTAATGTTGCATTAGCTTCAATCAAATCTTGAAACTTTTTTATCATTTCTTCAGTACCGTCTTCACCTAATTTTGTTGAAAGTACAAGAAAAAACTCATAAGAATTTTTTATTTCTGACATCTCTATCGCACCTCCTTTTGGACTTTAGCCCCTACAAAAATTGTAGAGTAAGGATGTTAATATCAAAAAACTTGATAGAAACATGTATAATTATAGCATCTATAAATTTATCCGTCAACAATAATTTTCTCAATGCAGCAATATTATGGAAAAGCAAGATTAAGTAAAGTTTTGTGTAATATTTAGTTATAATTGTAAAAAATTCACATTTATATCTTGACTTCTCAAATTTTTAAATGTATAATAATTATAATAAATTTCAAAAAGGAGTGATTAATATTATGTTTTCTAACAAAAGTGTGACAACTTATTGTAATGTATTTATTAAAAATTTTAGCAATTTTAAAAAGACAATAAATACGTGTGATAAATTACTAAAATCTAATGTTTCCATAAAAGATAACGAAGTTAAAAATGAAGTTACAGAAAACGGGTATGATGCTTTAAAAAATTTGAAAAAATATCAAAATAGCCCTTGGGCAAAAAAAATATTAAAAACGTATTCCCCGTTAGAAGAAACCGAATTTAAAGACTTGGAAAGCTTAAACGCTTTAGCTAAAAAAATTGCTAATATTAAAAAAATCTATGAAGCCCAACAAATTAAGGGTACAGGTCTAAGAGAATTTAAAGCAATCTGTAATTCAAGCCAAATATTAAAAGATAAAATTGAATTTAGCTATTCAAGTGAAGCTGAAGCTATATCTACAGACGTCAGCGAATTTTTAAAATTACTGTCTGAAACTCAAAAACTCACCAAAGGTATTAGTGCAAGAACAAAGAAAAATTCAATCGAAGAAGTTGTTAAATATTGCGATAAAAATTACGTTTCATTAAAGTCCAACATACAAGCTACTACAAAAAATATGGAGCCGTTCAAAGAAAGTTGCGATAAACTTAAAGATAAATATGTTGAAGTAATAGGAAATCTCAGTAAAAAAGAAAAGACTTTCAAGAAAATACAAGCTAATACATCCTCTGCAGACGTTCAAAATGACGTGAATGACTATAGTAATAAAATTAAAGAAATGTCTGAAAACGTCGCAAAAATAGAAAATATTTTCAATACTCAGAAAATTGACAAATCCATGTTTGACTGCATAAAAACATATAGAAATTATCAAAAAACATTGCTTTCCACCGACGCTCAAGTTGATATCTCAAGAAATGACGCTAATAGAAGAATTCAAAGTTTAAATAACCGCTGGAATATTTTCAATCAAAATATAATACAAAATGACTATGAAAACGCTAAAGCGTTAATAGGAAAAAACATTGTTGGGATTACACGATTAAAAAATTCAATAAAAGAAAAAAATAATTCAACTAATAAAACCGTTGATTCTAATGCTATCTTGAAAAAAGTTAGAGAGCTTGAAATATTTAAATCAAAAACTGATATAACAAGTTTATTTAAAGCAAATAATGACATTGACCAGAATGAAAATACTTTAACCAAAATTAACAGCTCAAACAGTGCTGAAGGTAATATAAAGGAAATAGAAGAAACTGCAAGAAGTCAATTTAAAGAAGAAAATTGTACTTTGTTCGAACTTTTGGCTATAAGCAAAATGTATGTGGAAATCTCGAGCCTTTTAATACAAATGAATGATTTTCTAATTAAATGTACTCAAGAGTTTGAAAACAACTTAACCGCCTTACAAAATATCAATTCTGAAAACGATAAAAAGAAAAATAATATATTAAACAGCAAAGCGGTAAATGCACTTACAAAACTTTCAGCTATAGGTTGTTTTACGGGCGTTATGCTGTCTATCGGATATCCCTTTCTAGCTCCTATCGTGGCAGCCATGATGTTAACTGCTATAGGTTTACAAATCGCTCAAACAATATCAAATTAACAATTATAAATGAAAAAGGTAAGGAAATCCCCTACCTTTTTTATTTTTATATAAATTAAATTTAGCTATTAAGATTTTTCATATTTATATATTATATTCTTTGCGGTTTCACTTATAGAACAATTATTATAGACTGTAAAATCGCAATACTTCTTATATAATCCCTTCCTTTTATCGTACAGAGCCTCTATCCCCCCGGAACGTAAAATAGGTCCACAATTTTTATCTAGCAAACCAAAATTCCTTTTAATAAAAAATATCAAGCCGTTAGACATTAAATTTAACATATTCTCTTCGTCTAACACTGCTCCGCCTCCAGTGGAAATAACAGCTCTTTCCTCTTTGCTTATTTTATTAATTACATTTTTTTCTATATCCCTAAAGACCTTTTCTCCCTCGCAGGAGATAATTTCTTCAGGATATTTTTTAAATAAATTGTATATTTCCTTGTCAGTATCTATAAATTTAATCCCCAATTTTTCAGCAATATAAATTCCCAAAGTACTCTTCCCCACACCAGGCATTCCGATTAAAACTATATTTCTTTTATTGTTATCTAACGTTTTTACTATGTCGTCTTCGCAAACACGGCTTTCTTTATCTAAAAATAAATTACTAGCTTTTATTCCCTGTATTACAAGCATATACAGACCATTAAAAATATTTTTCCCACAAAGCTTGCTTTTGCACAATAGTCTCGTTCTCAAAGGATTGTAAATTAAGTCTATAACGTTTTCGCATTTCTTAAACTTTGATATATCAATAATTTCTCCCCCTGAATTTGGAAACATTCCAACCGGCGTTGCATTTATAACAATATCTGCGTCAAAGTGTTTATGTATATTATCATAATTATCTTCTCCGTGCCTTGAAACCACTATTATACTACCGGCTTGCATTTCCTTTACAACCGCTTGAACCGTGTTACTAACTCCCCCTGAGCCTAATATTACAATCTTTTTATCTTTAAAGTCTATTTTATTTTTAACTATCAAACCTTTAAAGCCGTCATAATCCGTATTATACCCGTAAATCAACCCGTTTTTATTTACAATAGTATTAACAGAACCCGTTACTTCCGCTGTATATGACAATTTATCACTAAGACAAAACGCAAGTTTTTTGTAAGGCATAGTCACGTTTAAACCATTGTAATTCTTGCTTAAAATAAAATTTTTAGCAGCTGTTTCATCAAAATCAAACAATTCATATTTATAATCTCCGATATACGAATGTAATTTAGGAGAAAAGCTGTGGGATATACCTTTACCAAGAAGACCATACACATAATTATTATTTTTCATTTTTCTGACATTCCCTACTTACTTCAAAAATTTTTTTATAAATTTCCCCAACATACGAGCTAACAGACTCAGAAACATTTTCTTTGACCTTTTTTAATACGACATTTTCTCTTTCCTCATCGTATATATCAATGTCTTCCTGCGATTTTATCTTAGCTATCTTTAGAACTACATTTAATCTTTTTTCGAGTAATTTTGAAATATCGCAGTCAATTAAATCTATCTGTTTTCTCAAATCACTAAGCATACTCTCACCCCATCAACATATCACATATAACAATCGCCGTCATAGCTTCAACACACGGCGCCGCTCTTAACGCTATACAACTGTCGTGTCTGCCGGAAATTTTAATTTTAGTATTTTCTTTATTTTTTAAATTAATTGTGTTTTGCTCAATTCCGATGGAAGCAGTAGGCTTAACGGCAACTCGAAACACTATTGGCATTCCATTTGAAATTCCTCCTAAAATACCTCCGCAATTATTTGTTTTTGTCTTAACCGCTCCGTCGTTTATATAAAACTCATCGTTATTTTCGCTCCCCTTAAGTATTGACCCCGCAAAACCGCTACCGAACTCTATTCCCTTAACAGCCGGAATTCCAAAAACAGCCGATGAAATTTTATTTTCCACTCCCTCAAAGTGAGGACTCCCCACACCTGCAGGCACGCCAACACAAGCACACTCTATAATTCCGCCAATTGAATCGTTTTCGTTCCTTACCTCTTTTACCAATTCAAGCATTTTGTCTGTCGCTACCTCCGATATAACAGGAAGCTTCTTTTTATATATGTTTTCCACATCATGAGTAAAAATATTTGTCATATCAAAAGGCGTGTCCATAATATCTCCAACGCTAAACAAATGCGAATAAATTTTTATATTTTTATCCTCCAAAAATTTTTTGCAAACAGCTCCAACAAAACACACAGGTGCCATAAGTCTCCCTGAAAAGTGACCGCCTCCATAAGCGTCATTATACCCATTAAATTTCACATTCGCTGTAAAATCAGCATGTGAAGGTCTTGCTAAATCAACTATTTTATCATAATCACCTTTATTTGCCTTTTTGTTTTCAATTATAACCGTTAGCGGAGCGCCGTTTGTATATCCATTAGTAACGCCGGAAATAATCTTATATTCATCTTCCTCGAGTCTGTGGGTAGAAAAATCATCAAGTCTTGCTTTTCTCCTATCCATAAACTCATCAATATACTTTAAATCCAATTTTATTCCCGCAGGTAAACCGTGAACCGTTGCACCAACACAAGGTCCGTGCGACTCACCGAACAAAGACAAAATAATATTTTTCCCCATTGTTGACGACATATAATTAATCACTCCTTGTACAGCTGTCAATGACCTCTAAAAATCCCAGCGCTGATTTTTTCACGCAATCAGCACCCATTATTTTAACATCTCTTTCACACATTTTAGCCGCTACAGTAGCAGCCATAACCACTCTGTGGTCATTAAAAGAACTTACTTGTCCACCTTTTAATTTTTTAACAGGATTTATTTTTACGCTGTGTTCGCTATACTCCACGTTTGCACCGAGCTCATTAAGAACGGTTGACACTGAATATAATCTGTTGCTTTCCTTATAAATTAAACGCTTAGTACCATAAAATGTAGACTCACTTTCAGCACAACTTAAAAGAGCTGCAAGAACCGGAAACAAATCAGGACATCCTGATAAATCAGTAACTATACCGTTAAAAACACTTTTTTTTACTAAGATACCATCTTTTCTGCACTCCACATCTACTCCGATATCCTTAAATATATCCATAATACGCTTATCCGGCTGAACGGATTTTAAATCTAATCCTTTTACAAAGACTTCCCCGCAAGACGCTCCAACACACATCAATGCCGCTGCATAAGACCAATCTCCCTCAGCTTTGTATTCCCCTGCCGATTTATAATTTTGTCCTCCAGGAATTAATATTTCTTTACCTTCTTTAATAATTTTTATTCCAAAATCAAGGAGTCTTTTTATGGTTAAGTCCACATACTTTTCAGATTCAAGTTTACTTGTAACAATAATTTTGCTGTCACCCTCAAGAACAGGCAATATAAAAAGTAACCCCGAAACAAACTGTGAACTCACATCTCCGGATATATAATAATCTCCGCTTTTAAGCTTTCCGCTAACTTCAAATGGCAATTTATTGTTTGAAAATTTTAGTCCGTGTCTTGAAAGCAGTTCTATAAACCCTTTTATAGGTCTTGAAGCAAGACTACTGTTCCCTGTAAATTTTACCGTTTTACAAAAATTATTAGCGCACGGCATTAAAAATCTAAGAAGAGCGCCGCTTTCACCACAATTTATTTCAGCATAATCTTTTTTATTTTTCTGATTATAAAACGTCAAACCATTATCGTCATTTAAAACTGTAATTCCCAATGATTTTGCTGCATTTATCCCGAATTTTATGTCATCACAGTCGTTATTAAATACAATTTTAGTAGGTTCACAGCTAAAAAGAGAACACAATAACAGTCTTAAAAAATCAGATTTAGAAGACAAACTTTCAAACTCGCCATATACTCCCCTGTTTGTAACAATTACGTCCATTTATCTACTCATTCACTCTCTTTAGAATTTCTAAAATCTGCCTTTCAGAAAGCTTTCTTATTTCACATTTTCCTAATTTTAATGGTACCACAACACTATAAATATCTCCAAATCTTTTTTTATCAAGCTTTATAAAATTCATCAACTCATCACATTTAGAGTAATAATAAACCGGCAAATTATGTTTTTTAAGTATATCTTCAATTTCGCTCACGCCAAAATATCTCGACATCGTCGCCATTCCTATAGATACTGCCTCACCATGGCTTATTTTATAATTACTGCATTTTTCAATAGCATGTCCAACTGTGTGACCAAAATTAAGCATCATACGTTCTTTTTTGTCGAACATATCACGTTCAATGAAATATTTTTTCGTTTTAACACAATTTATTACAGTATTTTTTAAATTGTTGCTTTCCATAAAATCTAAAATTTGTGCTCCGCCTATAAACGCATATTTTAGTATTTCAGCCTTTCCGCATAGTACCTCTCTTTGTGGCAAAGTCTTAAAATAATCAACGTCTATAATCGTGTTTAAAGAATTATAAAATGTCCCTAAAATATTTTTCCCAAAATCAGTATTAACCCCGGTCTTTCCTCCCAAAGAAGCATCAACGGCTCCTAAAATCGTGGTTGGAACGTGACATAGATTTATCCCTCTTTTGTATATGGAAGAAACAAACCCTCCCAAATCACTAACCACTCCTCCGCCAAGAGTAACGAGCAAGTCTTCCCTTGTGAAACTGTTTTCAGAAAGAATTCTAACTATTTTCACAGCCTCTTCTAAACTTTTACTGTTTTCCCCAGCGCTTAACACGGCTTTAAATATACTCTTATTTTTTTCTGAAAGCTCCTTAATTACCCTTTCTCCGTACAGAGGAAATACATTTTCATCAGAAAGCAATAAAATTTTATCATAACCATAAATTTCATCGCTTAAATTAATTTTACTCCCTATCAGTACCCTTGAAGTCCCTATATTTTCAATTAACATCTCTTTCATTTTAACACTCCGCTTTATACGCAAATGGAAGTATGTCTTTAATTTTCTTCGCCAAAATTTCAAAATTTTCAATAGATAAAGATTGTTTTCCGTCAACAAGAGCGTCTTTCGGAGAGTTGTGTACTTCAACAATAACACCGTCTGCTCCTGCCGCAACAGATGCTAGCGCCGTTGGTATAACTAAATCCCAACGCCCTGTTGCGTGACTCGGGTCAACTATAACAGGTAGCTTACAGCAGTTTGCCTTTAAAAACGGAATTGCAGATATGTCGAGAGTATTTCTCACATAAGTATTAAACGTTCTGATTCCTCTTTCGCACAGTATCACATTTTTATTTCCTTCAAGCAAGATGTATTCAGCACTCATTAAAAATTCTTCTAAGGTTGACCCAAATCCTCTCTTTAATAAAATTGTTTTGTTAGTCCTACCGAGTGCCTTTAAAAGTTCATAATTATGCATATTTCTAGCCCCAACCTGTAATACATCAATATCTTGAAATTTGTCAAGCTGAGAAACACTCGTGATTTCTGAAACAATAGGAAGTCCGGTTTCGGCTTTTGCTTTTAACAGTAAATCAATACCGGGAGCTCCCAACCCTTGAAAATCATAAGGTGAAGTTCGAGGTTTAAACGCTCCTCCACGCAGCATTGTGGCTCCAAGTTTTTTCACCGACTTAGCTATAGACACAATCTGCTCCTCGGATTCAACAGAACATGGTCCGGCTATAATTTGAAATTTACTCAACATAGTTATTTACCTCTCACAAAATATTACAATATATTTTAAATTATACCAAACGCCATTTATTAATACAATCTTATTATATATTTTATAGTCTTGTTGTGTATATTCAAAAATCATGTTATAATATTTAAGAATGTAAAACTATGCTTGGAGGACGTATAATGACTGAAATTCTTGCTCCCGTGGGCGGAAAAGAACAGCTTTTCGCAGCCATAAGAAGCGGAGCTAACGCTATTTATCTCGGAACTAAAAACTTTAATGCTCGCAGAAATGCTTCTAATTTTTCGGCTGAAGAATTAAAAAACGTTGTTTCTTATTGTCATGCAAGGAATGTGAAAGTTTATGTCACTATGAACACAATCATCACAGATAACGAAATAGAAGAAGCCATCAATAATATTTCAGACATCGCCAAAAGTGGAGCAGACGCTGTTATAGTACAAGACCTTGCAGTTGCTTATCTTATAAAAAAAATTTGTCCGTCACTTAAACTGCACGCTTCAACTCAAATGACCGTAACTAACATTCATGGGGTTAATCTGTTAGAAAGTATGGGATTTTCAAGGGTTGTTCTTGCAAGGGAATTATCATTTAAGGAAATTCAAAGTATTGTTAGACAGTCAAACATTGAAATTGAAGTGTTTGTCCACGGTTCTATGTGTATGTCAGTTTCAGGATGCTGTTATCTATCGTCTGCTCTCGGCGATAGAAGTGGTAACAGGGGTCTGTGTGCCCAGCCTTGCAGGCTTAATTTTAAATGTAAGGGTAAACCATTTGCTTTATCTCTTAAAGATATGTCTTATATAAAACACATTAAAAAACTTCAAAATATTGGAGTTCATTCGTTAAAAATAGAAGGAAGAATGAAACGTCCGGAATACGTTGCTATGGCTGTTGACAGCTGTAAAAAAGCTCTTTGCGGGATTGAATACGACTGTGAACTTTTAAAAAATGTGTTTTCCCGAAGCGGTTTTACTGATGGCTATTTTACAGGCAAGCGTAATTATGAAATGTTTGGAGTCCGGAGTAAAGACGATGTTAATGCGTCTATAAGTACTCTTAAAAATATTTCAAAATTATATGAACACGAACAAAAAAATATAGAAATCAATGGCATTTTCACTGCTTGTAAAAACACACCATCGTCATTTTGTGTTAGCGACAATTTTAATAATGTCGTCACTGTATACGGTGCTGTTCCTGAACAAGCTAAAAATAGCGGTATTAATAAAGAACGTGTAAAATCTCAACTTCAGAAAGTTGGAGATACTCCTTTCGTTTTTAAAAATATAGATGTCAATATAGACGATAATTTGTTTTTACCAGTATCTGAAATTAATAATTTGAGGCGTAGCGCTATAGATAAGATGCTGCAATCGAAAGGACAAAGTGTTTCACACATCATTAACGATTTTAAGTATGATATAGAAAAATACAAATCCTCAGTTCCCACGCTAAGGCTAAGATTTCAAACATTCGAGCAGTCTTTTAACTCTGACCTTGCAGAATACATAATTTTACCTTTAAGCGAGATAATAAAACACCCTCAATGTTTTGACATATACGCAGAAAAATTAGTTTGCGAACTTCCTTCTTTGTGCTTTGAGGAAAATAGTAAACTGCTTTATTCACAGCTTAATAAATTGTGGTCTATTGGTGTAAAAAAAGTGTCCTGTGAAAACATATGTATGATAAAAGTTTTAAAAGACTTCAATTTTTCAGTAATAGGCGGGCATGGTCTTAACATACAAAACACAATCGCTTTGAATGAATACAGCAATTTAGGACTCAAGGATTTAACAATATCATTTGAGCTTTACTCAAAAAAGATTTCAAATTTAGGAAATGGTGTAAAACGAGGTGTAATAGGATATGGGTACCTTCCTTTAATGAAATTTCGATGTTGTCCAGCAAGCGGTCAGGATTGTAAAAACTGTAGTGGCGCTCCTGTTATTACAGACAGAATGGACAAAACCTTTAACGTAATCTGCAGTGAACATATGTATTCATGTATGCTAAACAGCGTTCCTCTTTACGTTGGAGATAAAAACATTGAAAACGTGGATTTTTACACATTATATTTTACAAATGAAGATAAAAGTCAAGCTGAAAATATCCTTAATTTATTTGTAAATAAAAAACCTATTAACTCAGATAAAACAACCGGAATGTATTTTAGAAAATTAAAGTAAATTGGAGAATAAAAAATGATTAAAACCTCAAAACCTGAACTTTTAGCCCCTGTGGGGTATTTTGAAAATTTAGTTACAGCAATTAACTTTGGTGCAGACGCCGTATATTTAGGAGGAAGTCAGCTTCAGCTTCGTGCCGACAGAGTTGGGTTTAGTGTTGAAGATATTTCTAAGGCGGTTCAATACACTCATGATAAACATAAAAAATTATATGTAACAGTAAATTCTTTTGCCAATAATAATGAAATCCACTCTGTGGGGGACTACGCCAAACAGCTAAAAGAAATAGGTGTTGACGCATTGATAATATCTGATTTAGGCGTAATAGACACTGTTAAAAAAGCTTGTCCTGATATGGAGGTTCACGTTAGCACACAAGCAAATTGTACTAATTTTGCAACGGCAAATGTCTATTATAATATGGGCGCAAAGCGCATAGTCCTTGCAAGAGAAATGTCGCTCGAAGATATCATCGAACTTCGCCAAAGAATTCCTAAAGACATGGAAATTGAAGCTTTTGTTCACGGAGCGATGTGTATGGCTTACTCCGGAAGATGCATGATAAGCTCTTATCTTACTAATCGAAACGGAAACCGTGGAGATTGCTGTCAGCCGTGCAGGTGGAACTATTATTTAGTTGAGCAAACCAGAAAAAATATGTTTTTCCCTGTTGAGGAAACGGAAAACGGAACAACTATATTAAGTTCGCATGATTTAAAATGTATATCATTTTTAGACGAGCTTGAAAAAGCGGGAGTAAATTCATTTAAAATCGAAGGAAGAATGAAGTCGGCTTACTATGTTGCTACGGTTGTAAATGCTTACAGGCGTATGATAGATAAATCTTGCGACTTAGAAACACTGGAATATGAACTCGAAACAATTAGCCACAGACCATATTCAAGCGGATTTTACTTCGGTGAAGTTAAAAACAACCACAACAATACGGGAGAATATTCTCAAAGTTGTCTTTTTGTTGGAACTGTATTGGAATGCAAAGACGGGGAAGTTTTAGTTGAAGTCAGAAATAAAATCAACGTTGATGATGTATTGGAGGTTTTATCACCAAGTTCCATTGGCGAAAATTTTAAAGTGACCGAAATTCATGATTCATACGGTATTCAAAAAGACGTTGCTAATCGTCCGGGTGAGCATATATATATAAAATGTGGTTTAAATCTAAAAAAAGGCGACTTATTAAGAAAAAAATAAAAATAGGGGATTATGTTTAAATACATAATCCCTTTAAAATTAATTATTTTTACTAATTTAAATAAATTCCTTAATCTAAAATATCGATGCGTTTCTATTATGTTATTTCTTTTTACAGTCAAATGAAGGGTTAAATGCGTAAAAGTTTTTACTATCAAGTTTGTCTGTGCATATGCGAAGCCCTTCACCAAAGCGCTGATAATGTACAACTTCTCTAGCTCTTAAAAATCTTATTGGGTCCTTTACATCTGGGTCATCGCAGAATCTTAATATGTTGTCGTACGTGGTTCGGGCCTTCTGTTCAGCGGCTAAATCTTCATGTAAGTCGGTAATAGGGTCGCCTTTAACTGCTATACTTGATGCGGTATAAGGACTTCCGCTTGCTGAAGTTGGATAAACTCCAGTAGTATGGTCCACAAAATAATCCTGAAATCCACCTTTTTTTATTTCTTCTTCTGAAAGATTTTTAGTAAGCTGATAAACTATGGCGCCTATCATTTCCAAGTGAGCTAATTCTTCGGTACCTATATCTGTTAATATTGCTTTTAACTCCGGATAAGGCATAGAAAACCTTTGACTTAAGTATCTTAAAGAAGCTCCTAATTCTCCGTCTGGACCACCGTATTGAGTTATTATCATTTTGGCTAATGCTGGATTTGTATTTTTTATATTTACAGGATACTGTAATTTTTTCTCATATACCCACATATTCTACTCTGCTCCCTCCTCATTATTGTCCCAAGGCCACGGGTTTGATATCCAAGCCCACTGGTTTCCTTCTATGCTCCCCGGAACTAACGGACCATATTTTTGCTCATACTCATTTCTGAGTTCAGCACTTTTTTGTTCATATTCGCTCAACTTACTGTTTATACTCTCATCATCAGGATGAGTGTCCATATACAAATGTAATTCAACAATCGCAAAATCTATTGTTGCTATCCTTCTCAGCAGTCTATCTCTTTCACTCATCTCTTAGCACCCCCGTTTTGACAGCATTTACTCCCATGAAATGGCTTATCAAGGCACGGAAACATTGTACCGCTACACATTCCCTGCTCTGCACTATAAATTTTCTCTGCATTTTGATACGGCACATATGCCATTGCTACTTTAGGATTTTCCGGCAATGGTGATATACCGTATTCTCTGGCTTTCATTTGAAAAATCGTATCTTTCAATGCGCTGTCCCCTTTCTATATCACACTAATTTATGTCTCAGACAAATTTCTGCATTACACTATATACTATCAAATTAAAAACACAATTGTTACAAATCACTCAACTTTTGATAATTGCGTTGGAGATAATAACATAAAAACTTTTAATTTATAATAAATTTTATAATTAATGTATTGACAATTTATTCATTTGTATATATAATAGTTGTGTAAACCTAAAAACACATAGAAAGGATTGATAAAATGCAAATAAACAATGCAAATATAACAATACCTCAAAAAAAAATTAATGATTACAAAAAATACAAAGTCGTTCTAGAGAACAAATTAAAAAAACTTGAAAAAGATACTGATTTTTGGTTCAAAAAACTACAAAGAGAAAAAAATTTAAAATCTAAAACTCAAGCTGCAATAAACAGTTTTTTAAAAGACTTGGACGAACCAATTAATTTTTACTGTAAATTTTACGAGTATTACCCCGATTACACTGAAACAATAACATTCAAAAACATGACAATAATTGAAAATGGCAAAGAAAGAAATGAATACCATCAAACAGTTGTTGGCGCTCACAAAGACCAAAAAAGTAATAAAGTAACCAAAGTTAACTTTAAAACCGATTTAGAAAAGATTCTTAAACATGCAATAGAAAAAGCATGTAATGCGGTTAGTTTAGATTCTAAAAATTTCTTAGAAGAGATTAATTATTTGTTTTCTAATGCTCAAAATACAACAAAAACCCAGCTAGACGCTGAAAATAAAGTATATAAAACATTTGTCGATAACGCAAACAAATTAAAAGAATTGAGCACGAATTCAAAAACACTACTTGATACTTTTACAAATGCCGTAGGTCTTACTTCAAACCAGAAGATACAAAAACAAAATGAAGAAATTTTTAAAAATTTACAAGATTTTAAAAAGGAAGACTATATTTATTCTCCAAATATTTTAGACAATATTATTAATATAGTAGAAGATACTCTTGAAAATTTACAAAAATCCTTTTTACCTAACCAAAAATTAAGTGAAATTAAAAAAGGTTACAAAAAAAATTCCGTTGGTCTTACAAGAGAAAAAATTGGTCTTGATGCAAATAATAATTTCCGCTACGTTATAAAATATAACGGCGAAGAAATATATAAAGAGAAAATAAAATATGATCACAATTTTGGAGACATTACATCTCAAATTAAAAATATAGAAGATGCAATAAATTATATTGGAGAAATCGTAGAAAGCCAAAATAAAGAATGGTTTGTAATTAGATCTCAAACAAAACAAAAGTATAAAAAAATGACTGAAGAATATGAAACTCTTTGTCAAAACTTTAATATATCCAAAAGCAGTTTAAGCACCATTAACAAGCTATACGTAAAATTTAGCGAGCAAAAAAGAAAATTAAAATATTCATCAATGGATTCGGACAACGACAGTTTACCAACTTTAAGCTTTATGAAATCATACAAAGACATTTACAATAATACATATGATACAATAGTTAAAGCCAAATCATCTTTAGATGATGATAAAGTAGATGAGGAAAAACGTTGGACAACAACATTTTCAGCTTACAGCAGTTTGAAACAATTTGCTAAATTGCTATCAGAAAATACCTCACTAATAATCGAACTTAGTTCCATGAAAAACAAAAAAATTGTTGGAGATGAAAAAAAGAAAATTGAAAAACAAGCAAGAGAAGTAAAGCTTACAGTAAATCAAATACGACAAGAAAATAAAAGATTAGAAATTACTTTAA
>ERZ827156.1586-NODE-1586-length-26391-cov-5.490545_pt1 | contig 26391 bp, 26 predicted proteins | sample MGYA00519919_ERZ827156 | MGnify/ENA primary metagenome ERZ827156 (study PRJEB31778, sample SAMEA3449269) | human gut metagenome | biome: human gut; feature: human-associated habitat; material: faeces | place: United Kingdom | collected 2010/2012 ...
TCTTCGAGAACGGGCACGTCATCACGGTCGAGCCGGGCATCTACCTCGCGGGTAAGTACGGCTGCCGCATTGAGGACATGGTTTGGGCGCACGACGACACGGTCACCTCGCTCACCCACTCCCCGAAAGAGCTCATCGAGCTATTCTGAACGATGAAGCGGCTGATCGCGGCGTTCGCCGCTTTCTTCGCCCTGGAAGTCGCGCTCTGTGTCGCACTTTTCAAGTGGCTGGACAAGTAAACGCAAAAAACGGCGGTTCTCCCGCCGTTTTTTTGTGTGCGGGACGGACTTTTTTGCAAAAACCTCTTGCAATCCGGGCAAAAATAGGGTAGAATAAGCTGTATTATACTGGCTGAGTTTGAGCGACGACGACCTCGCGCCTCTGCCTATATTCTATAAAACCATCGGTCGTTGGGAAGGATTTATATTTATGGTAGTAGCAGGAGATTTCAAAAACGGCGTTACGTTTGAGATGGACGGCAACGTGCTTCAGGTCGTTGAGTTCCAGCATGTAAAGCCCGGCAAGGGCGCGGCTTTCGTCCGCACCAAGATGCGCAACGTGGTGACCGGTGCTGTGACCGAGACCTCCTTCAACCCCACCGCCAAGTTCGAGGAAGCCTTCGTGGACCGCCGCGACATGGCCTACAGCTACAACGACGGCGACCTGTACTACTTCATGGACCAGGAGACCTTCGACATGGTGCCCCTGAACAAGGAGCTGCTGGGCGACGCCTTCCGCTTCATCACCGAGAACACCGTGTGCAAGGTGCTGAGCTACAAGGGCAGCGTGTTCGGCCTGGAGTGCCCCAACTTCATGGAGCTGGAGGTCACCGAGACTGAGCCGGGCCTGGCCGGCAACACCGCCACCAACACCCTGAAGCCCGCCACCGTGGAGACCGGCGCCGAGGTGAAGGTGCCCCTGTTCATCAACATCGGCGACAAGATCGTCATCGATACCCGTACCGGTGAGTATCTGAGCCGCGCCAAGTAAGCAGTCAACCAACCGACCGTACAGAAAGGAGCCAAACATGGAGATTTCTGAGAAGGTAGCATATCTGAAGGGTCTGGCCGAGGGCCTGAACCTGGACACCGACAGCAAAGAGGGAAAGCTGATCGCCGCCATCATCGACGTGCTGGACGACATGGCTGAGAAGTTCGCGGAGGTGGACGACGAGCTGTGCGACGTGGAGGATGGCCTGGACGCCGTCAGCGACGACCTCAGCGACGTGGAGGAGACCCTGTACTTCGCCCTGGACGATGACGAGGACGAGGACGACGAGGATGACGAGGAAGAGGAGTGCTTCATGACCAACTGCCCCGAGTGCGAGGAGGAGGTCTACTTCGACGAGTCCGTTCTGGAGGACGGCGAGGTCATCTGCCCCAATTGCGGCGCCAAGCTGGAGTTCGATCTCAGCGATCTGGCCAACGATGAGGACGAGGATCAGGAGTAATTCCAAAAACAAAAAAGAACCGCCGAGGGCGGTTCTTTTTTTGCGCAAAACGGCTATTCCCAAATGCTGTACAGCTGTGTGACAAGCTGTCCCGTGACGTCCACATCGCAGAGCATATAGGGCCTTTCGCCGCCGAGATCTGTCAACAGCAGCTCGTTGATGCCGTCGCCGTCTACATCCTCCACGCGATAGTCCACGCGGCGTCCCGCGTCCGGCAGGAGCATCAGCACCTGCCGCTGCTCCGGCTGCTCCGGGATGGGAATAAAGAAGTAGGTGGCACCGTAACCGTCAAGATGCGCTGAGAAGGTCTCCTCAAAGCCGAAAAGTGGCTTTTCCATGGGCTGCGCCGGACTGCCGCCAAAGCCGCCTATGGCGGTCACCGTCAGATATTCCGGCAGTTCGTCACACCACGTGATCTCATTGGTACGGCGGTCGTATGCCATGTGATATTGGGGGTGTGACAGAATGGAGTTTACATAACGCCATCCGATTTGGAGGGTAGAAGTGTCCATGTCCGCCGGACAGCGCAGCTTCAGGAGATCCGAGGAAAGGCTGCCGGCATCCGTGACGTAGAGCCATGTACCGTCCGCGGTATACTCTGCTTGCTGGATCAGGCCGCAAAGCTCCTCCGTATACCGGTAGGGGTTTGTCAGGTCGAGATGGATATGCCGGATGGCAAAAAGGGCGATGATGAGGAGAAACGCTGCTGCCGCGGCGCTGACGCCGGTGAGCCATTGGCGGCGCTGCCGCTTCTGGTTGTTGTCCGCCATCTCCACCACGGCGCGCAGCGTCTCATTTTCCGCAGGGTACTTTTTTTCTTCCATAGCTTGCTCCTTTTCCTCTGCAGGCGCGGCGCACCGGAGGAGCGCGGCTGCCGTCAGACCCAGAGCCGTGGCCAACGGCTCCAGAAGCGTGACGTCGGGGTAGGAAAGTCCACGTTCCCATTTGCTCACGGCCTTATCGGTGACGTGGAGCATCTGGGCCAGCTGCTGCTGAGTCAGGTGCCGGCGTCTGCGATTTTCAGCGATAAAGGCGCCGAGAATTTGTTTGTCCAAAGTGATCACCTCGCCGCTATTGTAGCAAATGTGCCGGAAAACGCAACCGACCGGTGGTTTAGCTGGCCTGTTTTTCGCTTTTCTTGCGGCGTATCGTGGAAAAAGCAACAAGGGTTGCGTGAAGGGGAAAATCGCGGTATAATACACTTAATACACTTTGCGCGGCGCGCAAAGGCCGATATTGAGGTATGAAGGATGAAAACACAGGAAAAGCTGAACATGACTATGCTTTGCGACTTCTACGAGCTGACCATGGGCAACGGGTATTTCCAGACCGGCTACAAGGATCGCATCGTGTATTTCGACGTATTCTTCCGGAAGGTGCCGGACGGCGGCGGCTTCGCCATCACGGCGGGACTGGAGCAGCTCATCGACTACATCGAGAACCTGCACTTCTCGGAGGAGGACATCGCCTACCTGCGGGGCCGCGGCATCTTCTGCGAGGAATTTCTGGCCTATCTCCGTGACTTCCGTTTCACCGGCGATATCTATGCCATCCCCGAGGGCACGCCGGTATTTCCCAAGGAGCCGCTGGTGGTGGTGCGCGCACCGGCCATCGAAGCCCAGCTCATCGAGACCTTCACCCTGCTGACCATCAACCACCAGAGCCTCATCGCCACTAAGGCCAACCGCATCCAGCGGGCCGCCCGGGGCCGGACGGTGCTGGAATTCGGCTCCCGCCGCGCGCAGGGTGCGGACGCCGCCATCGTGGGCGCCCGCGCGGCCTATATCGGCGGCGTAGCCGGTACGGCCTGCACACTTTCGGACGAGGTGTACAGCGTGCCCGCCGGCGGTACTATGGCCCATGCCTGGGTCCAGATGTTCCCCAGCGAGCTGGAGGCGTTTAAGACCTACTGCCGCCTGTATCCCACTAACGCCACGCTGCTGGTGGACACCTACAACACGCTGCACTCCGGCATCCCCAATGCCATCCGTGCCTTTGACGAGGTGCTCAAGCCTTTGGGCATCACCCAGTGCGGCATCCGCCTGGACTCCGGCGACCTGGCCTACCTTACGCAGAAGGCCCGCGAAATGCTGGACGATGCGGGCTGGACGGACTGCAAGATCTCCGTGTCCAACTCGCTGGACGAGTACCTCATCCAGGACATGCTGCTGCAGGGCGCACAGATCGACATGTTCGGCGTGGGCGAGCGGCTCATCACCGCCAAGTCCGAGCCGGTGTTCGGCGGCGTCTATAAGCTGGTGGCCGTTGAGGAGCCGGACGGCACCATCGTGCCCAAGATCAAGGTCAGCGAGAACGTGGAGAAGATCACGGTGCCCCATTTCAAGAAGGTGTACCGCTTCTACGGCCGCGACAACGGCAAGGCTCTGGCCGACTACATGGCCCTCCACGATGAGACCGTGGACGATACCAGGGATCTGACCATCTTCGATCCGTTGGCCACATGGAAAAAAAAGCGCATCTACAATTTCGAGGCCCGCGAGCTGCTGGTGCCGGTGTTTCTGCACGGCAAGCGGGTGTATGACAGCCCGTCGCTGCCGGAGATCCGCGAATACTGCCGTCAGCAGATAGACACCCTGTGGGACGAGGTGAAGCGTTTCGACTACCCCCACAAGTACTACGTGGACCTGTCCGATAAGCTCTGGGACATCCAGCAGCACCTGCTGCGCAGCTCCCAGGAATAAGGCAATTGCCCCGATAGAAAGAGAGAAGGAGGAACGCCTATGAAAAAACCGAGAGTCCAACAGAGGACAGAACGCCGCATATCTGCGGCGCTGCGGTTGGTGCTGGTGGCTGTGCTGCTGGTGGCCCAGATCGCGCTGGTGCTCCTCCTGAGCACTGTACTGAAGCAGCGGGCGGCGCTGGCCTACACCGCGCTGGAGCTGGTGGCATTCGTCTGCGCTGTGTATATCTGGACGAAGCCCGGGACCACCAGCTACAAGGTGGGGTGGATATTCCTGATTCTATTCCTGCCGGTGGTGGGCCTGATGCTCTACTGGCTGTGGAACGGCGGGCGGCAGTCCAAGCGTCTGGACCTGAAAAAGCTGCCGCGGCCCCAGGAGTCCGCCTGCAAGCAGGAAGAGAGCCGCCTGAACATAGAAAAGCTGCGGCAGAGCATGCCCCAGTGGGTTCCGCTGGCGTCCTATCTGAACAATAAAGGCTTTTCCCTTTACAGGGCGACAGACGCAGTATATCTGCCCACCGGCAAGGACTTTCTGGAGGATATGCTGTCCGCCATGGAGAAGGCGGAGCGCTTCATCTTCCTGGAGTACTTCATTATGGCCGAGGGCGAGATATGGGACCGGCTGACCAATGTGCTGCGCCGCAAGAGCGGGCAGGGCGTGGAGATCAAGCTGATCTTCGACGACTTCGGCAGCATGATGCGCATGCCGGCGGAGCGGGTGGATGCCCTGCGCCGTGCCGGTGTGGAGGTCATCGTCTTTAATCCGGTACACCACTACGTGAACCGGCTGTACTTCAACTACCGCGATCACCGGAAAATCACCTGCATCGATGGTGATGTGGCCTACACCGGCGGCGCCAATCTGGCCGATGAGTACGCCGACATCATCCGGCGCTTCGGCTACTGGAAGGACTGCGGCCTGCGGCTGGAGGGCGAGGGCGCCTGGGGCCTGACCCGTGAGTTCATCTACATGTGGGAGCGCCTGGGCGGCGAGATGCACAACGAGCACGACTACTACCGGCCTGTTCACAGCGCCGTCTCCGACGGCTTCTGCCAGACCGTCGTGGATGGGCCGGACAACAATCCTGACGCCACGGCGGAGGATGTGTTCCTCCAGCTGATCGCGCGGGCCCGCCAGACGGTGTATATCACCACGCCTTACCTGGCCATCGACGAGCCCATGATCAAGGCGCTGTGCGTAGCGGGAGACAGCGGCGTGGATGTGCGGCTGATGATGCCGGGCGTCCCCGACCACTGGTTTGCCTATCAGGTGGCCCAGAGCTATTTCCCGGAGCTGACGGGCCACCATGTGAAGATATATACCTTCACGCCGGGCCTCATCCACGGCAAGACGGTGATGGTGGACCGCGAGGCGGCCTTCGTGGGCTCGGTAAACATGGACTTCCGCAGCTTCCAGCTGCATTTCGAGTGCGGCGAGCTGCTGTACCGCATGCCCGCCATTGAGTCGCTGCTGGAGGATATGGACAACATCATCCAGAACAGCCAGCCGGTGACGCCGGCGCGCATGGCGGCGCGGCCATGGTATCTGCGAGTCGTGGGCGTGGTGCTGCGGCTGTTCGCCATGTGGATGTAAAGGAGGAACGCAAGTGGCCTGTTATATTTTCGGCGCAGGGGGCTTTTACGGTCTGCCGCAGCGTCCCGCGGCGGGAGACACCGTCATCGCCGCCGACGGCGGCTGGCGCATCTGCCGCAGGGAGAACATCACGCCGGACCTGCTGCTGGGGGATTTCGACTCCCTGCACACCGTGCCGGACTTCGCCCGCATCCGCCGTGTGCCGGTGGAGAAGGACGATACCGACATGATGCTGGCCATCAAAGAGGGCCTGGGCCGCGGTGAGACAGAATTTCACCTCTACGGCGGCATGGGCGGCCGCACCGACCATACCATCGCCAACCTTCAGGGGCTGCTGTATCTGGCGGACCACGGCGCACGGGGCTGGCTGTACGGCGACAGGGAGCGGTTCACCGCCATCCGGGACGGCAGCATCACCCTGCCCGCCCGGAAAAAGGGCATCGTGTCCGTGTTCTGCATGGGCGCGGACGCTCAGGGCGTCACCATCGAGGGCGGCCAGTACACGGTGCATGATGCGGTGCTGACGTCGTCATTTCCTCTGGGTGTCAGCAATCATTATGTGGGCAACCCTGTCCGCGTCACCGTGACGCGGGGCAGTTTGCTGATAGCATTGATCGAAAAGGAGTAAACAAGCATGAAAAAGAACGGACTGAATAAGCTGCTGGCCCTGCTGCTGGCGCTGGTGATGGTACTGTCTCTGGCCGCCTGCGGCAATAAGGCACAGGACAACGATGCCGCCGATAAGGATGCGGGCGCTGTCACCGATACCGACAACAACACCGGCGATACCGGCGACGCCGCTGCTCCGCAGGACAGCGTGGTGGCTGACGGCGACGTGATCGGCGAGGGCAAGACCGCCTTCACCGTGGAGGTCGCCCAGCTGGACGGCACGTCTATCACCTTCACCGTCAACACCGACAAGGAGACGGTGGGCGAGGCTCTGCTGGAGCTGGGCGTCGTGGCCGGTGACACCACTGAGTACGGCCTGTATATCACCACCGTCAACGGCGTGACGCTGGACTACAACACCGACGGCGCGTACTGGGCGTTCTACATCAACGGAGAGTATGCCTCCACCGGTGTGGATGCCACCAACATCGAAGCCGGCGCCTCCTACGCCCTGAAGGCGGAAAAGGCCGCCTGAGACAGCGGACAGACAGAAAGGACAGGCATGGCCACTGGTCATGCCTGTCTCTTTTTGTCTGGTTTTTCAGCGGAGCAGCGCCGCTTCGGCCTCACCCATGAGGTACAGGGAACCGCAGCACAGCACAGCACCGCCGTTGGCAGCCTTCGCCAGGGCCAGCGCAGCGCCCTCCGCCACGGTATCGCAGGCGGTAACAGGCTTGCCCAGCGTCTGGAGATATGACGCCAGCTCCTGGGCCGGCAGGGCCCGGGGACTGTCCGGCGTCACGGTGATGAACTGCGCCGCATAGGGCAGCAGCGGGGCGTACATCCGGTGATAGTCCTTGTCCCGCAGCACGCCGGTGAGCACCGTCAAGGGTCGGTCCGGCAGGTAGTCCTGAATATTTTCCACCAGCGCCTCCATGCACTGGGGGTTGTGGCCGCCGTCCATCACCACCAGCGGCTCGCGGCGCACTACCTCAAAGCGGACGGGCCAGCGCACCTGCGCCAGACCCTGCCGCACGGCGTCCTCACCGATGGCCCAGCCCCGGCGGCGCAGTACCTCCACCGCAGTGAGAGCCGCAGCGGCGTTGCGCAGCTGCATCCGTCCCAGCAGGGGCAGGTGCAGGCCGGACAGAGAACCGAAGCTGAACGCCTGCCCCTCCAGAGAATGGCTGACAGGGATCAAGGTATCCATGTCCACAGGGTGCAGCGTCACACCGCACCGGCGGCAGCGGTCCGCCACCACCTCCCGCACCGAAGGCGCGCAGGGGTACAGCACAGCGTCGCAGCCGGCTTTGATGATGCCGGACTTGGTGGCGGCGATCTTCTCCGCCGTGTCGCCCAGGTAGGCGGTGTGGTCCAGCCCAATATTGCACAGCACCGCCGCCTCCGGCGCGGGGATGACATTGGTGGCGTCGAGCTCGCCGCCCATGCCCACCTCGCATACCACGATGTCGCAATTTCGACTTGCAAACCAGGCGAAGGCGATGGCTGTCACCATCTCAAATTCCGTGGGATGGTCGGCCATGCCGTCCGCCAGCGGCCGCACCTCCTCCGTCACGGCGCACAGCTCCGCATCGGAGATGGGCGCGCCGTCGATCTGCATCCGCTCGTTGAACCGGAAGATGTAGGGCGAGGTGTAGAGCCCCGTGCGATAGCCCGCTGCCCGCAGCACGGAAGCCAGTATGGCGCAGGTGGAGCCCTTGCCGTTGGTGCCGGTGACGTGGACGAACTTCATCGTCCGCTCCGGATGTCCCATCTGGGCCAGCAGCTCGTCGATGCGCCTCAGGCCCAGGCTGCTGCGCCGCCAGTCCACCGCATGGATGTAATCCAGGGCTTCATTGATGGTCATGCTCTGCGCCTCCCTTGACCTGGATACGCCGCTGCACAGCGTTGAGTGCGCCGCGGCGCAGCAGCAGCCACACGATCAGCGTGTCCACCGTGCCGGTGAGGGCGAATTGGATGCTGCGGGACACCAGCTTTGCCAGAAAAAATGCCTGCTTGGCATCGCCGCCGTACACCAGAGCCAGCGCCATGCTCTGCCACAGGACGGAGCCCACGATGGCCGCGGGGAAGAAGGCCAGCGCCGTGCGGAGCAGGGCTGGCCGGTCCGTCACATACCGCCGTACTGCACCGGCCAGCAGGCCGTACAGGATGGGAGGCACACAGAAAATGGGATTGTAGCCGAAGGGGGAGAACAGGCAGCCGATGAGATCGGCGGCGAAGCCCACCACCGCCCCGGGAATGGGGCCGAACAGCAGGCCCGACAGCACGATAGGCACGGCCTCCAGAGAGATACGGGTGGTCTCGGCGGGGATGAGGGTCAGCACCCGTGCCAGCACCACGCTCAGCGCGGTCAACAGGGCGCAGACGGTGAGAGCGTAGGTGTTGAACACGGGACGGGATACGGTGCGCGGCAATTCTTTTTCGGGCATAAAAAAACCTCCTTATCCTTGGGATGGGAGGGATCTTACAGATAAAACAGCAGAATTTGCACCGTGTGGAAGCTGGAATGGAATCGCGGAGCAAGCTCCTTCGTCCGGCGGCAGCCTCCCATCCGTCCGGCACTTAACGCACCATTCCTACACACAGGCTGAGAGCATTATACAGCACGCCGCAGGGAAAAACAAGAGGGAATTCAGACGTTCCCTGCGGAACGGTGATTGACGGGACAGGCGGGCATTGTGTATAATGGTCAGCAGAATATACTGGGGAGGATGCGACATGGAGATACGGTTTACAGACGGCAGCTATACGGACGGCGGGGAGCGGATCATGCTGGACCCCACGGTCTACCCCGACTGGCAGATCGGCGCGGCGGCAGAGAGGGCGCTGCCGCCGGTGGAGGAGTTCCGCCGCCGGATGGGCCTCCTGCCGGAGGAGCTTATTCCCTACGGCAAGACGCCCAAGCTGGATTTTCTGCGCATCATGGAGCGGCTGAAGGACCGGCCCAGCGGCAAATATATCGAGGTCACGGCCATCACCCCCACGCCGCTGGGAGAGGGCAAGTCCACCACGTCCTTGGGGCTCATCGAGGGGCTGGGACGCCTGGGCAAGAACGTGGGCGGCTGCCTGCGCCAGCCCTCCGGCGGCCCTACCATGAACGTCAAGGGCACCGCTGCCGGCGGCGGCAACGCCCTGCTGATCCCCATGACTGAGTTTTCGCTGGGCCTGACCGGCGACATCAACGACATCATGAACGCCCACAATCTGGCCATGACGGCGCTGAACGCCCGTATGCAGCACGAGCGGAACTACGACGATGCCAAGCTGGCCCAGCGCGGCCTGCGCCGTCTGGACATCGATCCGGAGCGGGTACAGTGGAGCTTTGTGCTGGACTTCTGCTGCCAGGCGCTGCGGAGGATGCGCATCGGCCTGGGCGAGGGAAAGATGGACGGCTACCCCATGGACACCTGCGCCAACATCGCGGTTAGCTCCGAGCTGATGGCCATTCTGGCGGTGGCGCGGGATCTGCCGGATCTGCGCCGCCGCATTGGCGACATCGTGCTGGCCTACGACCGGCAGGGCCGCCCTGTCACCACCGAGGATCTGGAGGTGGCGGGCGCCATGACGGCCTGGATGCGCAATACGATAAATCCCACCCTGTGCTACACCGTGGAGCACCAACCGGTGCTGGTCCACGCGGGGCCCTTCGCCAACATCGCCATCGGCCAGTCCTCGGTGATCGGGGACCGGCTGGGCACAAAGCTGTTCGACTATCACGTCACCGAGTCCGGCTTCGCCGCCGACATCGGGTTCGAGAAGTTCTGGAACGTGAAGTGCCGTCTGTCCGGCCTGAAGCCGGATGTGTCGGTGCTGGTGGCCACCGTCCGCGCCCTGAAGATGCACGGCGGCGGGCCGGAGGTAACACCTGGCCGTCCGCTGCCGGACGCCTACACAAAAGAGGACCTGACCCTGCTGGAGCGGGGCTGTGCCAACCTGCTGCACCACGTGAACATCATCCGCAAGTCCGGTGTCACGCCGGTGGTGTGCCTGAACCGATTCTATACCGATACGGATCTGGAGCTGGCGCTGGTGCGCCGCATCTGCGAGGAGCACGGCGTGCGCTGCGCCGTGTCCGACCACTGGCGCTATGGCGGCGCGGGGGCAGAGGAGCTGGCGCGGGCTGTGCTGGAGGCGTGTGAGGAGCCGTCGGAGCTGAAGCTGCTGTATCCCGATGACATGCCTCTGCGCCAGCGGGTGGAGCGCATCGCCAGGGAGGTCTACGGCGCGGACGGCGTGGACTGGTCGCCGCTGGCGGCGGAAAAGGCCGCGCGGTTTGAGAGCGACCCCAAGTATGCGGATTTCTGTACCATGATGGTCAAGACACACCTCTCCCTGTCCCACGACCCCACGAAGAAGGGGGTGCCCACCGGCTGGCGTCTGCCGGTGCGGGATGTGCTGGAGTACAGCGGCGCACGGTTTCTGTGCCCCGTGGCCGGCGGCATCTCCATGATGCCCGGTACCGGCTCCGACCCCGCCTACCGCCGCATCGATGTGGATACGGCCACCGGCGCGGTGACGGGCCTGTTTTAAGAGAGGAGCGCTTTTATGGACGATACGATGCGGAGCTGCCGCGAATTTACAGCGGTGCTGTCCTCCGCAGCTCCCGCGCCCGGGGGCGGCGGGGCGGCGGCACTGACCGCCGCCGTGGGCACGGCACTGTGCGGCATGGTGGCCAACCTCACCACGGGGAAAAAAGCCTACTCTGCGGTAGAAGGTGATATACAGCAATTGCTGTCAACTACAAATGCTTTACAGGAAAAGCTGCTGGATCAGGTGGCTGCGGACGCGGAGGGCTTCCTGCCGCTGGCGGCGGTATATGCCCTGCCCAAGGACGCGCCTGACCGCGCGGCAAAGCTGGTGCAGGCATCGGAGACGGCCTGTGTAGTGCCGCTGCGGATCATGGAGCTATGCGTGGATGCGCTGGCCGCTGCGGGGCGTCTGGCGGACATTGGCTCCCGTCTGGCGGTGTCCGATGCCGGGTGCGCCGCCGCCATTCTGGGCGGAGCATTGCGGGCGGCGTCCCTGAACGTGCTGGTGAATACCAAGGCCATGGGCGCGGCGGGCGCACCGCTGACGGAGCGGTGCCTTGCCCTGCTGGCCAGGGGCGAAGCGGCGTCTGACGCCGTATTCAAGCAGGTGAAGGACCGCCTGCTGTAAGGAGGAACGGCCTATGGCAAGACTATTGACGGGCAGAGAAGCGGCGTCGGCCCTGACCGAAGAACTGAAAGGGCGCACGGCATCGCTGGCGCGGCAGGGAGTGACGCCGAAGCTGGTGATCCTGCGCTGCGGCGAGAACGAAGCGGACGGCGCGTACCTGCGGGGCGCACTGAAACGCGGCGCACTGTGCGGCGTAGAGGTCGAGGTCCGTACCTTGCCGGATACGGCATCGCGGCAGCAGCTGCTGGATGCCATCGATGCTGTCAACGCAGACAGCACCGTCCACGGATGTTTGCTGCTGCGGCCCCTGCCGCCCCATCTGCGGGACGCGGAGCCGGAGATCTGTGACCGGCTGCTGCCGGAAAAGGATGTGGATGGCATGACCGGCACCTCCGCCGCCGGTGTGTATCTGGGCCGGCCTTTGGGCTTCGCCCCCTGCACGGCGGAGGCGGTGACGGTACTGCTGGAGCATTACGGCGTGGCCTGCGCCGAAAAGCGGGCGGTGGTCATCGGCCGCTCTCCCGTGGTGGGACGGCCTGCGGCCATGCTTCTGCTGGCGCGGAATGCCACGGTGACGGTGTGCCACACCGCTACGGCGGACCTGCCTGCCGTCACCCGCGGAGCGGACATCATCGTGTCGGCGGCCGGTGCGGCGGGGAGCCTGACGGCATCTCACGTCCGACCTGGCCAGACGGTGATCGATGTGTCCGTGAGCTGGGATGCGGCGCGGAACGCTATGGTGGGCGACGCGGAATTTGACGCCGTGTCCGCCGTGGTGGACGCCATCACGCCGGTACCCGGGGGCGTGGGCGCGGTGACATCCGCCGTGCTGATGTGCCATGTGGTATTGGCGGCGGAACGCGGAAGAAAGTAAGAAGTAAGAGGATAGAAAGTATATGAATCTGTTTTTGACGTTGGCGTATCTGTTTTTCATCGGCTCCGTGCTGGGCTGGGTGTTGGAGCTGTTCTATCGGCGCTTCATCTCCGGCGCCAATCCGGAGCGGAAGTGGATCAATCCGGGCTTCTGCGTGGGCCCTTACGTGCCGCTGTACGGTTTCGGCCTGTGCATCCTGTTTGTGCTGGCCTATATCGGCGACGCCCATGAGGTCAACACCACGGGCGGCAAGCTGCTGATGTTTCTGGGCATGGCGGTGAGCATGACGGCCATCGAGTACATCGCCGGTATCGTGTCCCTGAAGTTCATGCACATCCGCCTGTGGGATTACAGCAGCCAGTGGGGAAACATCCAGGGCCTCATCTGCCCGCAGTTCTCCCTGATCTGGGCGGCGGCCAGCGCGGGATATTACTTTCTGGTACACCCCTACATTCTGAATGCGCTGCGGTGGCTGTCGGAGAATCTGGCGTTTTCTTTTGTCATCGGATACTTCTTCGGCGTGTTCACCATCGACGTGGTCTACTCCGCACACCTGGTCACCCGCATCCGTAAGTTCGCCCAGGAGAACGAGGTGGACATCAAGTTCGAGCGCCTGAAATCCCATATCCGCAGCCGTCAGGACGAGCTGCGGGAGAAAAACAACTTCCTGTTTGCTTTCCGCTCCAGACACTCGCTGACCGAGCACCTGCGTGAGGCGCAGGAGGCATGGGAGGAGCGGCGCAGGAGTATCAAGTAGTGAGCGGCATCCCAGCCTCCGCCAGCTGGCGGCACGGGACATCCCGCAGTGGAATTAATATTTATACAGGAGGAATGTAAAGTGAACGACCTTTACAGAAAAAAACCGGAGGAATGTCACTATTCCTTCACCCAGCACAGAGCCTGCGAGTTCTTTCCGTGTCACAAGACCGACCATCCGGAGGACTTCAACTGTCTGTTCTGCTACTGTCCGCTGTATACGCTGGGCAGTCACTGCGGCGGCAACTTCGTCTATCTGGACAACGGCGTGAAGGACTGCTCCAATTGTCTGGTACCCCACGGGCGGGGGAGTTACAGCTACGTGGTGAAGAAATTTCCCGAGCTGATGGAGCTGGCCAAGAAAAACCGTTGACACGGCAGGGATACAGAACTGCAAGCAGGCCCCGCGGCATGGCTGCGGGGCCTGTTTTTATGCGGGGGAAGGGACGTCATGTGGACATTCAGGCGGCGCATGCCGCCATTTGGCTGAGGTTCACAGTGGGGGAGAGTCCTGCGATCGTTTGAGATGCCGGACTATTTTTCCGTGACCACCTGGGCGAAGCCCATGGCGAAGAGCTGGGCAGCGCGGAGGGCCTCACTGAGGGAGTTGCCGGCGGTGCCGATCTCTACCAGCATGCTGCCGGTGGTCAGGTGCTGGTTGTAATTGGAGTTGCGCAGCGTCATGGGGCGCATCAGGGTGGGGGAGGTGTCCGTCAGCCTCTGCTGCACCGCCACGGCCAGCTTCACATTTTCCAGCCAGTGGTCGTTGTTGCTGCCCATGACAAAGCTGATCTGGGCGCAGCTGGGGTCCTCGCGGGTAATGACCTTGTACTGGTGCCCTGCCTTGTCCTCGATGGCGTCGCGGTGGACATCCAGCACGAAGGATAACGTGGGATATTTTTCCAGATAGCCGCGGATGGCATCCGCCGCCCGCTCGTAGGCCCCGTCGTAGGCGGGATCGTCGTACAGCACACGGTCATGAAGGACGGAGATGCCGTAGGAGGACAGGACGGCAGCGATCTCATCACCCACGCGGATCATATTCACCGAGTTGTCCGCCGTGCGGCAGGTGCCGGTGGGGGCGTACTCCTGCCCTTTGGGCATGGTGTAGGCCTCGCTGCCGTGGGTGTGGACGATCAGAACCTGGGGCGCGTCGTCGGAGAGTACGGCGGCGAAGCTGCCGTCGAACCAGGCGGGGTCCAGCGCCTTGGTGGAGTTGTTTTTGATAAATACGTCACCTACCTGCACAAAGCCGGAGGAGGAGGTGGGGGCGATAGTCTGGGACGCGGCGCCGTTGTCGGCATCGTCCCGGGGCGCATCTGGCAGAGAAGGCTGCGGCGTCTCCTCCGGCTCCTTCCGGGACGTGTCGGGCTCCGGTACGGGGGCCGCGTCATCGGGCGCAGGAAGGGAGGACACCTCTGCCCAGGCGGACAGCAGCAGCGGCGACTCCCGCAGGGCCAGCATGGCGGGCAGAGCCAGCGCGTCCACCGGAAACGTGTCGCCCAGCTCCCAGCGGAGCAGCGCCACCGGCAGGCGGGCGGAGTCGCGGACGGCGGCAATCGCGCTGCGCAGGCTGTCGGCACCGGCGGTGACGGCGGTGATCCACAGCGTGGCGGCGGCCAGAACAATGGCGGCAAGACGGGTAAAGCGGCTTTTTTTCACAGGTATCCCTCCTCTGCGGTATAGACAAGCCTATGCGGCAGCGGAGCGGGATATGATTTTTTCCTTGCAAAACGGGGCGAAAAGGGGTATAATGCAAAAAAGACGAATATGGCTCATATAGTCCCGCAGCAACGGTGCGGGACGTTTCTACGGCGCCGCCGACGGCGCCACTATGGGTGTTCTGACAGTGTGCAGAACGCCTTTTTATTTTTCATGGGAGGTACGAGTCATGACACAGGTGCTGCGCGGAAACATCGTTCACGCCCCCAAGATGGGAGAGCTGTCCATCCTGGAGCACGGTTTCTTGGTGTTGGAGGACGGCGTGATACAGGCGGTCTGTCCCAGTCTGCCCCAAGGGCTGGAGGGGGCAGAGCTGCGGGACTACGGTGACCGGCTGCTGATGCAGTCCTTTGTGGACATGCACCTCCACGCGCCGCAGTATCCCATGCTGGGCATGGGGATGGACTTACAGCTGCTGGACTGGCTGAACACCTATACATTTCCCACGGAGGCGCGGTTCGCCGACACGGACTACGCCCGCAGGGTGTACCGGCGGCTGGCCGGCGACCTCATCACCAGCGGCACCACGAGGGTGTGCATGTTCTCATCCCTCCACACGGAGGCCACGTGGATCTTGATGGATGAGCTGGAGAGGGCCGGCGTCACCGGCTATGTAGGCAAGGTGAACATGGATCGCAACGGCCTGCCCGGCGTTTTGCAGGAGACCACGGAGGAGTCCGTCCGTGAGACGCTGCGCTGGCTGGAGGGCTGCCATTTCGAGCATGTGAAGCCCATCATTACCCCTCGCTTTACCCCCAGCTGCACCGATGAGCTGATGGCGGCGCTGGGCCGTCTGGCGCAGGAGAAGGGGCTGTACGTCCAGTCTCACCTGTCGGAGAATCTGGGGGAGATCCAGTGGGTAAAGGAGCTGCACCCGGATTGTCAGCAGTACTGGGAGACCTATGATAAGTACGGCCTGTGGAAGGAGCACACCATCATGGCCCACTGCGTCCACTCCGACCAGCGGGAACGGGCGGCCATCCGCGATGCCGGTGTGGTGGTGGTACACTGCGCAGATTCCAACGTGAACATCTGCTCCGGCCTGTGCCCCGTGCGGCAGATGGTCAACGAGGGACTGTGGGTCACGCTGGGCAGCGACATCGCCGGCGGCGCGCAGCTGCCTATGTACAAGGTCATCACCATGTCCATCCGCACCTCCAAGGCACGGCGGGTCACGGACGGCTGGCACCCCGATTTCCTGACAGTGCCGGAGGGATACTATCTGGGTACCACGGCGGGCCACCGGTACTTCGGCGCGGGGGACGGCTTTGCGGTGGGGGATAAGCTCCACGCAGTGGTCATCGATGACGGCGACTTCCCCGAGGCCAGCCACACGCTGTCGGTACGGGAGCGGTTCGAGCGGGCCATCTACATGACCCACCGGCACAACATCGTGTCCGTCTGGTCCGACGGGCGGGAGGTCGTGCGGAGGTAACAGCGCAGAAAAGGGGGCGGCGGAAGCCGTCCCTTTTTTTGAAGCGTTTTGTACGAAACAGGGAAAATGCGCAAAACGGCGGAGGCGGCGCGTTGACAGACGGCCATCGCGGGATTATAATAGAGAAGAAAGTCGGGATGCTGTCGGAAAATGTCCCTGATGCGGGGCGTAAACGGACGGACATGCTGTGAAGCGAATTGACTTTACAGATGGTGCAAAACGGTGAAAAATACGATGTAAGGAGGCTGTACATGAAAAAGGTTCTGGAGATCGCCGTCGGTGCGGCGAGGAAGGCGGCCGGCACGGCGCTGGCGCTGGTGGGCAAGGGCTTTTCCCTGTGCCTGTCCGCTGTACGGCACGCGGCTGCGGCGGCGAGACATCTCACCGCCAAGGTGACGGGCAAGGCGGCGCACTGCGTGGGCGGTAAGATCAAGAAGGCGGCGGCACCGGCGCTGAAGGGCGTCATGATCGCGTCCGCCGCGGTGACGGTGTTGTCCTGCGTGGGCTGGCTGGTGGCCCGTCGGGACTGAGAAACCGCAAACGGTACAAGACGGGGAGGTGCGCTGCGCATCTCCCCGATATGTTATGAAAAAAGGAGTGTCCTGTATGGAAAGAAAGGAATTCAAAGCGGAGTCCAAGCGGCTGCTGGACCTGATGATCAACTCGATCTATACCCACAAGGAGATCTTCCTGCGGGAGATCATCTCCAACGCCTCCGATGCCATCGATAAGCTGAGCTATCTCAGTCTCACCGACGATAAGGTGGGCATCAGCCGCGACCAGTTCGCCATCACGCTGGCAGTGGACAAGGAGAAGCGGCTGCTGACCGTCAGCGACAACGGTATCGGCATGGACCAGAGCGAGCTGGAGAACAATCTGGGCGTCATCGCCTCCTCCGGCAGCCTGCGGTTCCGGCAGGAGATGGAGGGCGAGGCCGCCGCGGACACCGACATTATCGGCCAGTTCGGCGTGGGCTTCTACTCCGCGTTCATGGTGGCCGATGAGATCACCGTCATCACCAGAAAGTATGGTCAGGACCAGGGATGGAGGTGGCAATCCACCGGTGTGGACGGCTACACCATCGAGCCCTGCGAGAAGGAGACGGTGGGCACAGACATCATCATGCACATCAAGGCCGACGGCGAGGAGAAGGAGGAGTACAGCCAGTACCTGCGGGAGCACACGCTGTACGCGCTGGTGAAGAAGTACTCGGACTACATCCGCTTCCCCATCCGCATGGAGATGCCCCATTCCGTCCGGAAGGAGGGCAGCTCCGACGAAAAACCGGAGTACGAGGAGAAGTACGAGTGGGAGACGCTGAACAGCATGGTGCCTCTGTGGCAGCGGAAGAAAGGCGATGTGACAAAGGAGGAGTACGACGAATTTTACCAGCAGCGGTTCGCAGACCCCCATCCGCCGCTGAGCGTTATCACCGTGTCCGCTGAGGGCGCTGTGACCTACAAGGCCATGCTGTTTATCCCCTCCGCGGCCAACGGGAGGTACTACACCGAGGACTATGAGAGCGGCCTGCAGCTGTACTCCGCCGGTGTGATGATCATGGACAAGTGCGCCGACCTGCTGCCGGACTGCTTCAACTTCGTCCGCGGCGTGGTGGATTCGCCGGATCTGAACCTCAACATCTCCCGCGAGCTTTTGCAGCATGACCGGCAGCTGAAGATCATCTGCGCCAATCTGGAGAAGAAGATCCGCGGGGAGCTGGAGCGGATGCTGCGGGACGAGCGGGAGAAGTATGAGCAGTTCTGGCAGAGCTTCGGCCGCCAGCTGAAGGTGTGCGCCATGGACAACTACGGCGCCAAGAAGGAGACGCTCCAGGATCTGATGCTGTTCTACTCCTCCACGGAGAAGAAGCTGGTGACGCTGGCGGAGTACGTGGGCCGCATGAAGGAGGATCAGAAGTTCATCTATTATGCCTCCGGCGATACGGTGGAGGCCATCGATCACATGCCGCAGACGGAGCTCTTAAAGGAGCACAGCATGGAGATCCTGTACTTCACGGACAAGGCGGACGAGTTCCTGGCCGACATCCTGCGGACGTATCAGGACAAGCCCTTCCGTTCCGCCATCGACGGGGATCTGGAGCTGGGCGATGCCCAGAAGCCCGATGAGACGGAGCGCTACAAGGACGCCTTCGACTTCATCAAGGAGACGCTGGGCGGCCGCGTGGACACCGTGAAGGCGTCCACCAAGCTCAAGACCCATCCGGTGTGCCTTACCAGCGGCGAGGGCGTCACCTTCGAGATGGAGAAGTACTTCACGGCGGTGCAGCCGGAGCTGGGCCTGAAGGCCAAGCGCATTCTGGAGATCAACGTGGACCATCCGGCGTTCCTGGCCTTCGAGGCGGCGCGGGTGACGGACCCCGAAAAGGCCAAGAAGTACGCGGAGATCCTCTACAACCAGGCCGTGCTCATCGCGGGCATGCCCATCGAGGATCCGTCGTCCTACACCGACCTGCTGTGCTCCCTGTGGCAGTAAGGCAACAAAAAAACCTCCCCTGACCGGCGGTCGGGGGAGGTTTTTTGTCAGGCGTATTTCTTCTTTTTCACCGTTATGTAGAGGAGCAGGGCGGCGCTGCACACGCAGGCTGCGCTCCACAGTGCCACGCGGCTGCTGTCCGCTGTCCTGGGGGAGGACACGCCCACCGCGGCGTCCACCGCGGCGGTGCGGTCTGCGCCGGTAGAGGTATGGACCTGGTAGGTGATGCACACGGGGGACATGCTGGTGAACAGGACAAGGATGCCGTCCTTGGTCTTGGTCCCCTTCAGCACCTCGATTTGGCACGCGCGCTCACCGGAGGTGATCATGTGAGTGATGACAAAGGTGCAGCTGCGGTCCGTGCCCTGGGGATAGGGGAGGAGCACCTCCACGCTCTCGGCGGGGAAGTGCTCCGGCGCCACTGTGGTCGGGGTGCCGTCGTCACCGCGGACCTGAAGGGTCACATCTAACAGGACGCTGCCATCGTTTTGTTTCAGCGAAGAGTTGGAAGCCTGCGCCGCCTGCACCAGCGCCTGATAGATGGCGTCCACGGTGGGATACTGCTGGGCGACGGTCTCCGGCACGGAGACCAGGCCGGTGGAGATGGATGTCTGCAGAGAGGAATTGTCGGGGGCGGTCAGTCTGGGCACGATGAGGGAGACCACGGCACATCGTTTCCGCTGGTGTCCACCTGATGGTCGCAGACAGAGCACCCATACCACGCGGACTTGAAGCCGCCGGTACAGTCGGCGTAGATGGGGGCGTGGAGTGTGATGCCGGCGGTATGGCCGTTGTCACAGGGAGATGCGGCCACGGCGCTGACAGGCAGCAGGCAGATCAGCAGGGCAAGGAAAAACGCAGTCCATTTCTTCGTGATGGAATCCCGCCCTTATGTGATTTGTGCCGTAAAACAAGCGCCCTCGGCTAAGTGCGCCGGAGTTCGCAAATCTATTATACCGCATCTGGTGCGTATTGGAAAGGTTTGTCTGGAAGATGCTGGAAAATGTAGGGGGCGTGTTTTACAGTTAGAAATGCGTTAGAAGAGCAGAGAACGGCTACCTGATCTGGGCGAAAAGAAAACCTTGAAACCATTGTGGTTTCAAGGTTCTCTTTGGTGGAGATAAGCGGGATCGAACCGCTGACCTCTTGAATGCCATTCAAGCGCTCTCCCGAGTGATCGGTTAAGCACCCCCACAGGCATCTGGGGCCATATCTCCATCAGAATCCACCCACACGCATTTCTGCGATTATTTTAGCGTGTTTTGGAACTGTTGTCAATTAGAGAGGCTGAATGAGCGCACTGTCAGGCAGTGCTTTTTTCATGAAACAATGTCCTGTGCTGCATACTCAACTTCTGTTTCCAATCCGAGTTCGAACTGTGCGAAGCTCATGTTGAACTCGATGTGCAGGCGATAATCGGAGTACACATCCACTCTCTTGATGATGTATCCTGCGATCATCTTCTTCACATCCATGTCGCTGCCATCGAACATCTCGGACCATTCCATGATGCGGCGGTAATCCGCTTTGATGGCTTCGATGCGCTGATTGCTTTTCTCGACTTCCTCATTGAGTTCAGTCAATTGAGCATTGGCATCCAGCATCCTGGTACGGGCATTGTTGACCAGCTCCGACAGGACTTCCATCGGGAACGCACTCTCACCCTGCACGGCTTTGATGATCTCCAGCTTCAGTGATTCATATTCCTTGGCAGCCTTAGCAGACTCTGCTTTGGCGTCCGCAAGGCGCTTCTTGAGACTGACCATGGCACTGCGGTGGGTACGGGAGATGATCTCGTTCTCCTCTACAGACCGCATCCGATCAAATACCTGATGGAGAATGTCGGTGACCATCTTGTCCAGAATGTGCATGGTGTAGCCAGTCTGCCCATCGCAGTTACTGCGCTTGCGGGTCTTGTTGTAGCACACATAGCGGATGCGCTTGCGGCCAACCTTTTCACCGGCAGCGTTGATCCGAGTTGTCCCATTGGTGGTCAGCGTCAGACGCCCGCCGCAGTGTCCGCAGAACACATTGCCGGACAGTAGGGATTGCCCCCTGGTGTTGCGGGGCATGGTTCGCAGCGCATTGCACTCATTGGCTCGTTCAGCCATGAGCTTTTGCGCCAGCTCGAAGTTCTCCGGTGAGATAATCTGCAAATCAGGGAATGCTTTAGACTGTGTACTGCCGCTCCGAAGCACGCCAGTGTACATGATATTATGCAGAATGTGACCGACGGTAGCTTCATGCCAGTTCTTCCCGTCACGGGTCTTGATGCCCATCTCAGACAGAAAGTTGGCGATTTTGAATCTGCCGTAGCCGGAGCCGACACACAGGTCGAACATCATGCGCACGACCTTTGCCTCATCAGGATTGATCTCCAGCTTGAAGACCTCATGCTTGCGCTTGTTGTATGTGCCGCTGGGTACCAAGTCATAGCCGTAAGGGGCGGAACCACCACGGAAGCGGCCTTCCTGGACCATCTGCCCGAGGGCGGCCTTGGTACGCATGGAGGTTTTCTGACTCTCACCGTCTGCCTGCCAGAAGCGGATGTAGTTGGTGAGGCGGTCAACATGCGTGTCGATCCGCTGTTCACCTTCGTTGACGCTCCAGACCTGAATGCCGTGGTTGATGAGCCATTCGACCACGAAAGGCGTTTCTTCTGCTCGTCTGCCAATGCGGTCGAACATGAACACCAGCAGGATATCGAATTTGCCCTGTTCGGCATATTCCTTGATGAGCTGTATCTTGTCACGGTCATTGGCGCTGACCTTGAAGCCTGACACGCCGTTTTCCTGTTCCTCGTACACGATGGTCCAGCCCATCCGCTCTGCGAACTCACGGCAGGCTTTTCTCTGCACGGGGATGTCAGCTTGATTCTGGTCATCGTGGTCGACCTGCTTGGTGGTGGAGACGCGGTACAGACAGCATACTCTGTTCTGGATGCTGAGTACATTTTGATAAGAACAACAAACTCTTTCAGCCATAATGTATCCTTCCTCTCAATGAATGATTTAGAAATGTGAGAGGCTCAGATACACCTTTTCATGTATTCACTTTTCAAAGTACACGGCATTTTGCCACCTTGATTATCTCACATTTCAGGTTGAATAGCTATCAAAACCTCGAAATATAAGCAACAAAGAAACGGCCTCCGATCCGGTAAAATCGCGCTTGAGTAAAAGACTTTTTGCCCAAGCGCCAGCTTGCCGAGAATAGAAAGCAGGCCGCAGCTTTAAACTGCAGCCTGCTCGTAATGACAAAAGAATTTTATTTTTCCTGCTCTAACCGATGGAGTTCTGCGCGGGCTTTTTCAAGTTCTTCTTCCAATTCAGCAATGCGCTTCTGATCTCGACGAAATATTTCACGATTTATTTCGTCCGATTTCTGATATATCATAACCATTAGCATCAGAGCCGGACGCACATCCTCGTCAGGGATTTTGACAACAGCTGCGCCAACAGCCTCTTGACCGCGATTCTTTACCAACTGCTCCAAATCATCTCTGGTAACCATTTTGTTTTTCCTCCGCAGTTTCTCAATTCCACTTCTCGGTGTGTTTCTGACGCTCCAGATATTCCTTCGATTCTTGATTATCGGCAGGCCGCACTCGCTTTTTGCCACAATCCGGGCATTGGTCACATCCAGTTTCCGCTTCGAAGGTATAGTGGCAAGCGTCACAGGTATAGATTTCCTTGCTCATCGTGCTTCTCCTGTGGTATGACGAACTGCAATATATTTCTGATTCCGGCTATTGGGCTTATCAGGAACTGTCAACTGGAGTTCTCCTGTCTCCAACATCGGCTTCAGATATGCTTTTAGAAAATGGGCTTTGTTTTTCATCCCACAGGCCTGCATCAACTGTTCGCGCGTCTGAGGGGCATTGAGGCACAGAGAAACGATCTTGCTCTGAATATCTTTATCTGGAGTGTTGACTGGTATGGTAACTGGAGTGGTATCCGTTCCAGTCGTGTCAAAATTCTCGTCGGATCGATAGAAAACAACCACGAATCCGGACTTCAAAACCTCAAATTTATATCTACATCCAGCAGCATCACAGGCATCAGCAATACGCTTCAGTCCGGTACCAAAGCTCTCAACATTCTTGGAGTAATAAAGTGTCTGTGCAATCAGCGGGTTCCTGCGGATAGGACGCTCTCGGCCAGAGATGAAATCCTCCGGCTCATAGCCTGCCGGAAATGTACCGGGGTTATAGATCTCAACACGGTCCTTGTATATGGAGACCTCGTTGTTCTGTCCGGTTCCGTATTCCTTGTGGCAAAACGAATTGATCAGCGCTTCACGGACGGCATCCACAGGGATTTCCGGAATTTCCTTACGCTGCAGGGAGCCAAACTCAACACGCCAACGAATGTTCTTGAAGATATATTTTTCAGCGCGATCCACAAGTTCGAAAATCGTTCCATGCTCACGCTGGATATCCAAAAATGTGAGCCGCTCCGTTCCGGCGAATACCGCCATTTGCAGGTCATTGTAAGGTGTCTCACCGAACAGGACCATGCCTGCGTTCAGCAGGTAGCTTCCCGCAGTCAAACTTAATTTACCCAGTACCGTATCCCTGTCGGAATAATCAAAGCTGATTCTGCCGAACTCCTGGCCGCGGTGGATATACTCTTTGAGAGAGTTTTCGTCCACCGAGCTTGTCAAGCACTCGGAAACTTTGCGCTCCCATACACCTTCGCTGCTTTGCCGCTCCATAATATAGTCGGTCAACTCCTGCTGGGACATTACCTTATCTTCATCCGCAACACGGATTCTGGCCACATTATAGGCAAAGTACGGTGTGTTGTGCCCTTCAAAACTGACATGGATACAATCCTTATCATCAATATGGACCACTGCGATTTCCGGGTAAATTCTCGGCTCGATATGGTTCGCAATCTCTTGGCTGATATCCCGTAGGGTCTTTTCAGAAATTTGCTGTCCAATAGGTGTCCCATCTGGTTTTATCCCGAAATAGAGCTCGCCTTTCTGATGTTTGTTCAGGATGGCAGCAATTGATACGATGCCTTCCTTCAGTTCTCCAGTAGTCTTTTTAAATTCCAAGGTTTCGGTTTCGTGTCCGAGATTCAATTTTGCTCACCCCTCTCAACACTTTTCGATGTGTCAAATGCAAAAGCGATATTCTTGGATTTGCAGAAGTCCCGAATCACAAACAGTGTCATTTTATTCGGCTCGGTTCTTCCGTTCTCCCAGCGATTGACGGTCGCAACACTTATATTCAGCTGTTCTGCAAGTTCCTTCTGCGAAATGCGCAGTTCACTGCGAAGCTGAACAATAGAGTCTGCAAAAGTCACTGGTCATCACGCCCCTTTTGCATAGTATAACACATGATAAGCGTTTTTACAACGAAGAGAAGCATTTCCGAACCACTCTTTTATGCAGGCTGTTCCTCACTGCACAGCCCGTTCTTTCGGATATATGCGTCCAGCAGGGTGTTGCGTACCAAAGCAGAGAGGGTCGGATTGGCCTCCTGAGCAAAGCTGATCGTTACCTTATGACCCTCAATGGTCATCTGGATCTGCCTGGTGTTTTTCTTCTCTGTGCTCTGATTTACCATAGTCGCTTCCTCGCTTTCTTTTATTGTCAAGTAGTAGATCCTTAATCCCAATGCTGATCTCCAAGGCAGCATTCACTTCCTGCATCTTGCCTTTTCCTACAGTTCCCGCATACCCAAGCAGGCGCTGCTTGTCTAATGTCCGAAGCTGTTCCAGCATGATCGTGGATTCATTGTGTAATCCGCATTGTCGCCCATTCAGGTTTACATGGGTCGGTAATCGGTGATGCTTTATGCGGCTGGTAATCGCCGCCACGATGACCGTGGGACTATGACGATTGCCTATGTCATTCTGAATAATCAGCACCGGTCGGACGCCTCCTTGCTCGGAGCCGCGTACCGGTTCAAGATCCGCATAGAATATGTCTCCGCGGTATGCGGAGTGGATGTTGTCATTATCCATAGTAGCTTCCATTTTTCTCCTGCTACAAACTAAGTAAAGGAATCCGCGCAGGCCATAGCGCACAGCTTTAGCCTGCGCGGTATATATTTTCCTTTGCCTGTACTTGACACTACTTCCCCAGGCGGGGCGGCAACTTGAACTGTGCTGGCGCACATCACGGGACTCTCACCCCTCCGAGGATCTCTCGAAGCTGCGTACAGGAGTATCATTGTGGGCTGACGGGATCATGGCGGGAACAGCTTGCCAAAGCTGTCTTGGCCTGAGTGGGTATCGCTCTGCACCTTATTTGGCCGTCCTTTGATGCGGAGATGCTCCGCACAGGTGGTCTTCGCGCACTCGGCCTGACGCTGGCTCCGTCAGCTAATGTATTCAAGTTGCCGGATATGACCGCTTGGGCGGTGTTTTTCAAGGAACAAAGCCGCTGATTTATCAGCAGCGGAATGAGGTTCAAAGCCCTCTCACTCTATTAGCCGTTGAAAACACCGTTTGCACCAAACTTTTTTGTCATCTCAGCATCTTTTTCATTTTCTGCAAAATACGGATCTTTCGATTATGGATCGTCATTCGATGGATACCCATCATTTCTTCAAGCTCACGCTCTGAGCACTCGTCGAAAAACAGCGCATGGATCAGAGCCCGTTCTTCTTCGCTCAACTGATCCAGTGCGGCCCGCAAACGGCATAAATCGTCTTTCCTGATCACGGCATCCTCGACGCCTTCAGCATCGTCCGCAAACTGGCACTTTGCAGAATATACGAGTCGCTCCAGCGAATCCTCTTTACTGGGAACATAACTCTCCGCACCATTCTCGGCATTTTTCCTGCGCTGTTCGCTTTTCAGATCCACCTCCATGTATTTCATCTTGCGGTCGCTTTTCTTTAAGACTTCCAACACATCCGGGCGCTCTTTTAAGCAGGGATATATCTTCAAATAATCGACCCGATATGGGTCGTTGTGATACGACATTTTCTGTCCTCCGTTTCATCATTTTAAAAATTTCAAAAAAAGTTTTCTGCATTCAAATTTTCCCCGAAGCTTTGGGATAAACCCGCGCGCACGGCATTAGACCCATTTCTGCGCCTGTGGTCTACGCAGACGTTTTCCGCGCTCGGCAGCTCTATGACAAGCTTTGCGCTCGTCATTTAGGCGTATGAGCAAAGCGGCTCGGCGCTCAGCACCGGCGGCGTGCTCGTTTTGCTCAGCACCGATGCGCTCTGCGTGTGGTGCGTGGGCGCGGGTGCTCGGCTGGCTGCCCATTCCGCTGATGAACGCCAACTTAGACGTGCTGTTCCGCACCCACATTCCCGTGAAGATGCAGGGCCGTGTTTACGCCGCGCGCAATTCGCTGCAATTTTTCACCATTCCGCTTGGGTATCTCCTTGGTGGCGCGCTCGTAGATACCGTCTTCGAGCCGTTCATGGTAGTGCAAACACCCGAAAGCCTTTTCTGCTGCTTGTTCGGCACCGGCAAAGGCTCCGGCGCGCGTTTTTGTTTCTTGTCCTCGGCTTCCTCGGCGTCGCCGTTTTTCTCTGCTTCCGCCGCAGCAAGCTTATCCGCGGGCTGGAAGCGAACGACAAAGATTAAAAAGCTGAACCAAACCA
>ERZ827156.1590-NODE-1590-length-26329-cov-4.276205_pt1 | contig 26329 bp, 44 predicted proteins | sample MGYA00519919_ERZ827156 | MGnify/ENA primary metagenome ERZ827156 (study PRJEB31778, sample SAMEA3449269) | human gut metagenome | biome: human gut; feature: human-associated habitat; material: faeces | place: United Kingdom | collected 2010/2012 ...
CGATCATCCACAGAAGCTCGTGGTGGCAGTACATCTCCTTCGTCATCTCGCGAGGAGTACCCCATTTCGCCACCTCCACGTTGTTCGCCTACTTTTAATTGTGGGAGAATGCTGTAACCTCGTCCTTGAACACAGGAACGGAGTCGTGAATGATGTTGCCAATCTTCCCCAGTTCCTTGTCTCTTTTCGCAGCAGCTGCCTTTATATCGTTCTGCATCTGCAGAATGCGTTGGCTCAGCTCTTCCACCGATTTCGTTTCCACACTCGTGTCCAACCCACTCTTCCTCTTCTTGCCAATCTATGTATGATGTTCACGCGAATAGGCATACTTCCTTTGACAACAAACGCTTCTCCTTGTTCATCTTGTCCGCAGTTCCCACCATCTTCCTCCATTGCTACCCATCACGAGCCACGTGCAAATTTCACTTCATCGAGCCCAATCACCTCATCGACCAGTTCCACGCGTGCAAACCGTTTTGTCTGTGATAACTTCACCAGCTGAGGAACGCCGCCCTTAAACGCACGAAGCAAGTTGATGTCGATCGGCATAGAAATCTCCCTGAATGAGCGAAGCGAGTATTCCTGAGGTATGCACACTCACTGGCTATGACGCGCAGGGGAGAAAAGTGGCGGAAGGCATTCTGGAAGCGGCAAAGCAGCTCAATACCCATCCAACCCAAATGCACGCAGAAAACGATCCTTACGTGATAGTGAATTATATATATCAGAGATAGTACTGGGAACCGGAGTATCCCGATGATCAAGCGGATCGGCTCGGACTGCTCACCATTGTGGGCCACAACCTCCACTACGCATACATGTCAACTTACAATTGTATGTCTGTTCGTGTGAGGATTGTCGTCTAGTCATGGCGAACGTAGGCTACCGGATAATGGACTTCCTAGGCTGGTCTGGGTCCGACTATGACTGGATCCAAGCCGAACTCGATCGAGACAAGGAGGAAGAGGAAATGCAGAAGCGGGAGCGGGAGGAAGAGCGGCAAGTAGAATGTATTTCGTGGGTGTGTTGTGTAGTTCGTCGCTGCTCAGAATGCGGCTCGCATCAAACGCCACACGGATGCGTTAGAGCGTGGTGAAAAGTGATTCATTGTTTCATTTCTGTTGGTTTCGCCGTGTTTGTTGTTCACTTGATTCTTGGGAGATGGGGAAAGTCGATTCTAGCGTCGTGAAGCAATATATCAAAGAGGCTCTTTCGAAGCTGGATGATGCGGAGTGAGAATGGAGGATTGCTGCTCACATCAAGTATGTCCCAGGGAGTCATCATTCGGCGGTATGTAGAACGGAAGATGAATCTGGAAAAGGATGCGTTGAGTGGTTCCAAGGTGGATTTCGAGGGCATTCTGAGTGTCGTGATTTTTGCGTCCCATTATTCATAGAAATGCCTAGCAAAGTGGAAGGAGGAAAAGGAAAAGGAAATCGCCTCTCAGCCGTCAAATGCAGTTTCGGAGCCCGATAGCGCAGTGCAGGAAGAGGCAGAGGATTCGAGTGATGATGATACGTCTGCTTTCATGCCTTCGGATAAGTGGGTGCCTCCCGCCCCCGATCCCCGGAGGGTGGGCTGTCCCTTCTACTACTACTTTGAACGAAAGCTGAGAAAGGTGTACGCGAAGTTTGCCAAAGAGTTGGACGAGGGTGTTTACACAGCCATTCACTCTATCCTGCACGTGACCAGAAACACGTTGTCGAGGTGGCAGCTGAGCGATGAGAAGAAGCAGGACGTGATGCAAGGGGAATGGCGTTAGGAGTAGAAATACATGAAGGTGTACACGGAGGATCGAACGCGCTACGAGGAGGAGTATCAAATCTGGAGAAAGAAGTTGTAAGAAAGGGTGATTGCGTTGAATGTAGCCATGGCGTCAGCTGCGAGTACGGAAGAAGGATTGTTGCAAATGGTTTCACATTATATGTGAAATGACGCTGTAGACGACTACCCGGCTCCCATTCTGAACAGCATCAATTACTTCATTCTCTTCTCCTGGGACGAGTACGTGAAACAGCATCCGGAGCAGACGCGAAACGAGATGTACAAGGCCCTCCGCGCCGAGTGGCATAAGAAATCGCCGGAGTGCAAGTTTCCGTTTGAAACGCTGTCCAAAGAACACCGGAAATGGTACATTCAGGAAATGCACAAAATCGACCCGAAATGGGACGAGAGCAGTCTGCGTGTGTCGAAGCTCCGTGACTTGGACAAGCAGGTATACCGCCCGCCGTGCTTCTATTTCATGTATTTGAAGTGCAATGCGATGCAAGAGAGATACCCGGGTGCGTATGTGAGAAGGAAGTGAAGGATAGAGAAGACTCGGGATGAGGTGTTGTTATTGCTGTGGCGTGTGTGGGAGAAGAAGAGCGAGGAGAAGAGAAAGCCGTTCAGGGTTATGAGTATGGAGTACGCGTATTGCTCGGGGGCGAAATACGCGAAGAAGCATGAGAGACCCTTTGATTTCTATCTGATGATGAATCGATTGGCGGCTCGTGAGAAGGCACCGCGTGGGAAGAAGAGGAGGTGGTGAAGAATAGACGCGACGCGAAAGACGATCGAAGGAGAGTTGTTTGCGAGGTGGAAAGAGCTGACGGAGGAGGAGAAGGTGCCGTATGAGAAGATGATGGAGGAGGACCGTGAGCGGTTTGAAAAGGTGATGGAGAAGGAGGAGGAGAAGAAGAAGATGGTGGAGGGCCGATTGAAGGGAGCGCGTGGGAAGAGGAAGAGAGGATGAGTCATAGGCGCGTTGAATGGCGCGAACCGACCCGCTTTGTTCTTCTATCTGATTGAAAAACTGGATGAAATGATGTTGAAGGACCCTTGTGGGTGTTTGGAGAGAGTGTCAGAAATAGACCAGAATTCCATCCCTCTGGCAACGACACTGTACGGCGAATGGAAGGCGATGAAGAAGGAAGAGAAGGAGAAGTACGAAGAAATCAGGAGGAAATATGGAATGACCAAAACAGGCGAGATGGCCCTTCCCCGTCTTCGCAGCTACGCCCGTTGGTTCAGTCTGGTTCACCACCGCTATTTCCTGATCCAACGACCGAGTGCCCTTTTCGGGGGGTTTTCAGGAGTAGCGATGAGCGACGCAGAGGTGTCAACGTACGAGACGAAGGTGTTCCGCGACTTGCTTCCGAAGGACCGCCAGCCGTACGAGACGCTGTCGGCGCTGGACAAGCAGGCGTACAACGAGATGACGAAGAAGGAGACGTGCGTGAGAGGAGAAGGAGTAAGGGATAGAGGAGCCAAGCAGAAGAGCGAGGTGTGGCGGCCGGCGGTGTTCTTCTTCCTTCGCGACTGCTACGACGAGAAGCAGGAGGAAATGAAGGAGGCGTCCCGCGCGGCGGTGGTGAGTGCATTGTATGACCAATGGCTGGAGATGGGCGAGGAGGAGAAACGCCCCTATGAAGAGGAGAGTGCATCGGTGGTGGATGTGAAGACGCTGCATCGGTACAACTTCTCGTTCATGTGCTATGCGGCCTTGTGGAAGCGGTATGAGAAGGCGCTGCATCCGGGTGCGTGTGTGCAGTGTGTGTGAGGAGTAGAAATGACAGCGGCGGAGCTGGAGAAGGAGCTGAAGAAGGAGTTTCAGGGCTTGAGTGCGAGGGAGAAACGGGCGTATGAGGAGATGAATAAGGAGGATGCGAGGCAGGTGAAGGAGAGAGTGGGGGGGAAGAAGAGGAAGGATGAAATGGAGGTGGAAGTGCCATCATCAGAAGATGAAGCGATTGCGGATCAGAAGGAGAGCGGTAAGGAGAAGGCGAAAAAGAAGAAGGAAAAGAAGGTTTCCGAGAGGAAAGAAGGAAAGGAGAAGGAGAAGCAGGAGAAGAAGCAATCCAAGTCGTGTTCTGTTTGTTCCAGTCGCGTTTGGTAAGATTTGGAGTAGAAAGCGTCAAGCCATCCGCATCTTACACTCCTACGAGCACAACGACATACAGAAGCAATTTCCAACAAACAGATGGAATGACATCAATAACGTCAACTTTAAGCACTCTGGGACTGGTCGAGAACCTCATTGGCCTCGTTGATCTTGCTCACGAGCTCCTCAGGGTTGGACACCATGATCAGCAGCTCGTTCAGGTTCAGCTCCAGCATCATACCGGTGATCTTGCTGACACGAGGATCGCCAATCGCGCTGATGAGGGTGAAGAGGCGCTCACCGAAGGTGTTACGACGCTCCTCCTCCGACATGTTGGCGATGGTCTCGGAGGTGATGGGCGGCAGCTGCGCCATCATCGAGGCGATCATGTTCACCTTGTCGATCTGCTGGTAGGGGAACTGCATGTTGGGCTGCATCGGTTGCATCGGCTGCATCGGCTGCATCGGCTGCATGTTGCCTCTCATCGGCTGCATGCCCTGCATCATCGGCTGCATCACGCGGGCCTTGCCGGGCTGGCGACGAGGCATCATGTTCTGCATGGCCTGGTTCATGCCGGGGTAGGCGTACATGCCGGGGTAGGGGAAGAACGGGTTGCCGGCGTTCTTTCTCTTGTCCTTCAGCAGCTTGCTGCGCTCCTCGCGCGTCTGCGCCAGCTCCACCTTCAGCTTGCTCTCCTTCTCCTTCATGGCCTTCAGCGCGGCCTGCGCGTTCTCCACGGTGTCCAGGCACACGAAGCCGAAGGGCTTGCTCTCGCCGGTCTGCTTGTCGCGGGCGATGGAGCAGGACTCGATGGTGCCGAAGGGCGCGAACAGCGCGCGCAGCTTCTCGATGTCCATCTGCTCGTTGCCGAAGCCCACGTACAGGAAGCGGCCCTTGGTGCGCTCCACCTCCTTCTTCTTCTGCTCCTGCAGCTGCGTCTGGTTAGCGCGCTCGCGCTCCTCGCGCGTCTGGTGTCTGTTCACGTACAGCTTCAGCGGCTCGCCGCCCTCCACGGGGATCTCGTGGTTCTTCAGTCCCTCGACGGCCTTCACGGCGTCCTCATGGTTGGCGAAGTTCACGAAGCCCTGCACCACGTCGGGCTTGTACACCTTCGTGCCCACGTGCACGGAGACGATCTTGCCGTACGGCTCGAACAGCTTCTGGAGATCGTCCTTCGTCCACGTCTTGGGGAAGTTGGACACGTAGCAGCTCACCCACTCAGCCGAAGCGTCCGTCGCGCGCTTCTCATACTCCATCACGTAAATCTCTCCCTCACCGACAGAGTCCTTGTTCAGGTCCTCCAGCACCTTCGCCGCCACGGCGGGGTCGCTGAAGTGGACGTAGCCGTAGTGCAGGGGCTTGCCCGTCTCCTTGTTGAAGGAGACCTTGCAGGAGAGGATGTTACCGTAGGTGGAGAACATGTCCATGAGAGCCTTGTTATCGAAGTTATCAGGGATATTCTTGACGAACAGATTACCCTTGATGTTGTTGCTGGACTTGAACTTAGGCTGCTGGATCATGACTCTCATCTCCTTTCCCTTCAGAACGTTGAAGTTGGCGCTGTTGAGGGCCTTATCAGCTACCGCTCAGAAACGCCCCTAACAACCCACCATCTTCAGAGTTCATGAAGTTCACATAGCCGTAGCCACGGGGGCGTCTGGAGTCCTAGCCAAATCAACCACACGCGCAATTCCCCACCCTATCCAAGACAACGTGAGACATAACGACTCTTCCGTACTTAGAGAACTCCTTCGTGAGATCTTCCTATCCGTCACGCTCCCTCGCTGGAAATACATCAGTCACGCTGGGGTCAAGGTTACCGACGTAAAGGGCGGTGTGTCCTCCGTTAACAGGCTTCTGGGCGTTCATGTTTTTGTTATTGATTCTTTTTTTGTGGGTTGGTGGTTCCCTTGAATCGGTAGGGTTTTCTAAGCCAAGTGGTTTCGAAGGTGGTTTTTTCTACCGGCTAACACCCCTTCCCTCAATGGCGAAGCGCATCTGCAAATATGATGTTCACGTGGGTTGCATGACAAAAGGAGAGGGGGCAGGGCCATTTGTTGGAAACGCGTTGTTGCGTCCATGGATGGCTTTATAAACACATGCAAAGCGCGTTGCGACAATCAAACGAAAGTGGAAGGGGAAATACGCAGAGTAAACAAATCGGCGGATTCCCGCGGTTTTAGCCAGTCGTTCAAAAAAGAGCGATGGGCCATAAGGATAGCGATAAGAAGAAGGAATCCCATAAGAGACAGAGAGAGGACAAGGGGGAGAAAAGTAGTTTGCGGTTCTTGTGGCTGATTCCCGTAGGTAGTCATAAGGAGAAGGCCAAAACAGAGAAGGTGAAGGAGGTCGAAAAGAAGGTGGATGCCGAAGAGGAAAAGACGGAAAAGACCCCATCTGTCCCGGAGGAGGAGCAGCCCGAGGAGCCCGAGCAGGAGGACATTGAGCAGCCGAGAAAGCGTATGCGCACGCGCTCCATGGACATGGAGGAGGAGGAGTCTCTCTACTCCATGAGAAGGTACCGCATTTCTCCCGAGACCATCGGCATTTTGAATTCGCACGGAATCACGGAGCTGTTCCCCATTCAGGCGATTGTGGTGGCTGGCTGTTATTCGTAGGCGAGAACCTTCGACGCCGTGTACGACGGCAAGGACCTGATCGGCCGCGCGCCCACCGGCCAGGGAAAGACCCTCGCCTTCGCCCTGCCCATCGTGGAGAAGATCTACAAGCTGGGTCTGGCGCCTCCTCGCCGCAGCCGTTCCCCGCTGATCCTGGTGCTGTCCCCCACCCGCGAGCTCGCTCAGCAGATCGATGAGCAGGTTCACATGGTGGCACCTCGTCTTCGCTCCATCTGTCTGTACGCGAGTTCCCACCTCTTCACGCATAGTTTCGGCGGCGCTCCCTACGAGCCGCAAGAATCCGCCCTGCGTCGTGGCGTGGAGTTCGTCGTGGGTACCCCCGGGCGCGTGCTGGATCACCTGGAACGTGGCAATCTCCGCCTGGAGGAGCTGAAGTGGTTCGTGCTGGACGAGGCGGACCGCATGCTGGACATGGGCTTCAACGAGGACGTGGAGAAGGTAGTGGACTACTGTGTGAAGAGCGGTGGTGAAGTGAGCGGCACGCGCAAGCTCCCGGACCGCATCCAGGTGCTGTTGTTCAGCGCGACGATCCCCGCGTGGGTGCGTGACGTGATGACGAAGTACATGCACCCCGACAAGGTGGTGGTGGATTTGGTGACTGCCAAGGAGAAGGCGAGTGTGGACGTGAAGCATTTGGTGCTGCGCTGTCCATGGGAGCGTCGTGCGAAGGTGATCGCGGACCTGATTCAGGTGTACTGCGGACACGACGGGCGCGCGATCGTGTTCTGCGATATGAAGAAGAGTTGCAATGAGTTGGCGGGAGAGGATTGTCTGCGCAGCATCGTGCGAGAGGGTGGGTGGTTGTGATGTATAGGCGGGCGTGCTGCACGGCGACATTCCGCAGAAGACGAGAGAGCAGACGCTGAAGGACTTCAAGGAGGGCAAGTTCAAGTGCCTGGTGGCGACGGATGTGGCGGCGCGCGGCCTGGACATTCAGGGCGTAGGTGGCGTGAGGGATGTCAGTGCTTTCAAAGCATTGATGTGTTGTGTTCGTCACTGCTTTTGCATCACATCACATCACATCACTCATCACATCATCACTCATCATTCATCACTCATCACATCACTCATCACATCACTCATCACACGCACAAACAAGCACACGCTCACCCCTCCCAGATCACGCTAGTCATCAACAGAGAGCCGCCATCCACTCGCTCGGGCGTGGCGGACGTCGAGACCTACATCCACCGCAGCGGCCGCACGGGCCGCGCCGGCAAGAAGGGCGTCTGCGTCACCCTCTCGACGGGCCTGCAGCAGGAGGCGGTGCTCCAAACCATCGAGAAGGCGGTGGGCAACGCCTTCACGCGCATCGGCGCGCCGCAGCCCTCCGACCTGCTGAAGGCGAAGGCGGAGAACCTGCTGGAACAGTTCGACAACATCGATCCGCAGATGGTGGAGAAGATGCTGCCGTTAGCCGAGGAGGTGTACCAGAAGCAGGCGGACACCAAACAGGCCATTGCGCGGTGCCTGTGTCTGGCGGTGGGCGCCATTGGCAAGATGCAGTCCCGTTCGATCCTCACCTCACAGGACGGTGCGCTCACAAGAGGGTGGTGACGGCTAGGCTACAAGACGTTCGAGTACCACTCCTTCAACCAGTTCCGCTCGCCGTCGTACGTGTGGGGCGCGCTGCGCCGCTACTTCCCCGAGGAGGTGGTGGGCAACATCAAGGGCATCACGATGACGAAGGACGAGCAAGGAGCCGTGTTCGACGTGGCGGACCAGGATGTGAAGGTGTTCGAGGACTTCATCGAGGTGGGCGTGGGCGCGGGACGTGAGGCGTAGCAGCATGGCGAGAGAAGTCAGTTCTCGGTGTGCACGTCACTGCCGGAGCTGAAGGACCGTGACCTGTGCGAGCGTGGGTGGGGTGTGAGGCATAGGTCGCAGATGCGCGGCAAGGGCGGATTCAACGGCGGACGCAATGGGCAGAACGGGCAGAATCGCCGCGGCGGGTTTAGCGGCGGAAGAGGAGGCAGAGGGGGGTTTAGTGGCAGCAGAGGCGGCAGAGGCGGATTCAACGGCGGTAATCGTAACTTCCACAACGATGGAGGGTTCAGAAAGTACTAAGTGTCCTTTATTTCGTTTGGCGTGTTTGTGGGAAGAAACAGGCACTAAAGTAACTTCTTTGTCGCCGCAAGTCTTGCCAGCTCCTCCAGCCGCTTCAGATTCGCCTTCATGAACTCCACCAAGTCACCTTCCTCGAAGAGGTACGGCACATAGATGTGGAACCGACGATCCTCCCCCACAGAGCTGATCGCCTCATACTCGCCCTTGTGTAAGTGAACCACCACATGCTTCCACAACGGGTTCTCCAAGTGGTATTCCACCGACGATATGAACAACGAACTCTGCTCCTCACCAGCCCGCACCACGCCTACCGTCAGCCGTTTCATTCCGAAAACAGTCTCGTTTTCCGTCAGTCCGTCACACACAATCTGATAGTAACACAGTCCACTCTTTTCCACCTGATTGTTTTGGACCATCCAGTCCACACGCTCCTTGTATTTCATCAGCAGGTAGGTATTTCGCTCCTTCTCGTCGGTTGTGATGCTTCCCTCAGGTCGCTTGCGCACTCTGCGATTCAATCAATTCCCATTCCATCACTCTTCTTCAATCTCTTTCTGCAGCTGTTCCACAGCGCGGCGGTTCGCCTACACTTCACAACAGTCCTTCTTCTCTCACATGAAGAAGAGACTCGATTCGGCCATCCCAGATGGCTGCTGTCTTTGCGCCCTCCAGCTTGTTCATTTCCTTGTCGCTGATAATCTAGAACTAAAGGAGGATGCGAAGTTGTACTCCACTCTTGTTGAAGAGTAGGATGAGTTGATGACTCACGAACTGTGTCCACTTCTTGCGCATAATCGGACCCACCACCGACCCACTACGAATGACTATTCATCCAGGCCCTAACGATCGCAGATACTGGGGAATGAAGATGTCGTACTTCACAACACTGGCCTTTTTCGTGTCATTCGGATCCTCCTTCGATTTTGTGACGAACCGCATTTTGTATAAGTTGTGTTCCAGTATCATGAAGGATTACGCGATACACCGGACCAAAGGATATGAGGAGTAACGACTTTTCCCGAATTGCTGTCGCAGTATGGCTTTACGTCTTCAAGAAAGCTATTCAACACCTAGGAGTGACAAAACGGGAATGCAGCCACTTGAATCGAATTCTTATTTGCCGTTTTCACGCTCTCAGGGAATGCTCCCATCACATCGGGATGGACAAGCAAATAGAAACGCTTCAGATCACTCTGCAGCTCGTTCCCCAAGAACGCATTCGCAAAACCTCTAGCAAACAGCGAGCATGCGGCATGCCGTTGAATTCCCGCCAAACGCAACATGGAAAGGAAAGAATGACTATGGAAGCGGGTTTTGTAGGCGAATTCCTCTCCATTACAAATAACTTGCGTGATATGTCGTGTTTTGCGTGGTTTTCCTGAGTGTGTAGGAAATCCTTCGAACTCGTCTACGGACTTCCGGAACACTTTCTATTCGCTGAGGGACATCTAGGAATCAACCATGCCATTCTAAAAGGACTGTAGTTTTGCTTTTCCTGAATGACTCGCATAGATACCAGGAGGCGATACATTTGTGCTCTCCATACTTGAAAATGGGGACGAAGGTGGACAAATCGTTTCTCACCGTGTCATTCATCTTTTGCTGCTTGAACCCGCGCGATTACACTATTCTGAGTCGGCGAAAGGATGCGATTGGAGCCGACGAGAAACTATTGCATGATGAACTCAGTGCGATCAGAATGCTCCAAGGCAGTGACCTTCTATTTTAGTGATGGTGTAGATCAATATCCCAAAGTTCCGGAGCTGTGGGACCATCGTCGATACATCCTCAAGACAATTCATGACCTGCCTCGCATTTTGGAGGAAGAGATTGAGCACTGTTATACCATGTGCGACAAGTATCCTCGCAATTACTATGCCTGGACAACGCTTCAAATGCTCCTTCCGCACTATTCTACAGCGCAAGTGTGTGCTTTTGGTAAGGATGATAGGTAGATCCTGGATGAGATCTCTCGGAATCGTGAATTCGCCTCTACGCACATCCGTGATTACTCTGCGCTTCATCGACGTCATGTTCGGAGTAAACGAAACGCTTGTTCAGTAGATCCTCTATCGACAGCTTCTTTGCAGGGGTTTCTCAAAAACGGAATTGAAGAAGTGCATTGAAGAAGATAGGAAGATACTCGAAGAGCAGGAGGCGCTGTATGGGATGGGTGATTCTCACCGTTTGTATTCTGCGTGTTTGGATCGTTTAGAATGTGATATTGACGTGTTCCTTGTTTGTTTTGAGCATCATTCGGGTATTGTCGCACATCTCTAAATGCATTCATATTCGCATTCTCCTTCATCCTCATACCCGAATCGAAAGGAAAACTCGACGTTTCATTGCCATAACTCACCCTTCAACCCAGCACAGAACAAACCGTTCTACAATACCAACCATGACATGTCCAAACGGTCTGGATGAACATTCGACTCTCCTATCATTCCATTCTTCATGAAGTTCATTTACAGACCTCATTCTCTAAAACACTTCAGAATACAAATCCCATATGTCTCTACCCCCAACAAAGCAGAATAGTGAAAAGCGACAATGGGCGAAGGGGTGAGGAAGAGAAGCATATACAATGAAATACAGATAGAATAATCCTGGGGTTCACTCCCTTCTCTCCTTATCCTTTCCCAGAAATCGGTATTACTCTCCTTATAATCGAAGAACATGCCTGCTGAAAAGAAGGAAATGACTCCCGTCGTTCGTGAGTACACGATCAACCTCAACAAGGCTTGCCACAAGGTGTAAGTGAATGAACCAACTTGCGTGTGCTTTTGTGATGCCATTGGTCTTCTTATGAGCCGAGTGACTAATCGGATGTAGTGCCTTCAAGAGAAGAGCTCCTCGTTGCATGGATGTGATCCGCAAGTTCGCTCAGAAGGCCATGTGCACGGAGGACGTCAGAATTGACCCCACCGTCAACCAGTACGTCTGGAGCAAGGGTATTCACAACGTGCCCACTCGCATCAGAATCCAGCTCGATCGCCAGGTGAACAACGAGGACGAGGAGGAGAAGAAGGTAGGGGAAGGGTGCTGGACGTCACTTCTAGTTCTTTACTCTCGTGAAGGTCGTTGATGTGGATTCCTTCCACGGACTCCAGACCAAGGTGATCAACGCTTAAGTATCATTGTGGTTATATTGGAGAGAGCCTTTATCGCGTGTTTGTTTGAAACAGGACATGGAAGGAGAGTTAGCAGCTCGCTGCAGAAGCGGTGGAGAGGGAAGCCCATCACCTACGCGTGATTCCCAGAAGAAGGCCTTGCGTTATAGTAGCAGCCTTCAATGCCGGAGATGAGACAGCCGCCGATTCCCTGAATTCCATAGGCTCCCGCCTTGTCCATGGGCTCTTTGGTGTCCACGTAGGCTAGGGGTGAGAATGGAAAGAGGGACAAACCCTTGATCAGTTCCTCCGAAAGAGTGGCCATTCTGACTTCCGTCTTCTCCGCAAACACCTTCACCGTGGGCGTGTCTTCGTTACGGAGATGAGCTACATGACAAGTGCAACGCACACAGTACATATCAGTACCACACCGCTGAACACGTTGTGCGCTCTTCCGCTCAATTCGGAAAGCATCTTGCACGCTCCATCATAGGACTTTGGCTTTTCCAATATCTTCCCGTTGAGCTCCACAACCGTATCACAGCCTGAACGTTATAACATGGAATGACAGACAACCGATGACAAGATCAGGAACAACACCGTTTCCCTCCTTCTTCAGACGATCATACACATCGAAGGCCTTTCCCTTTGCATTGGCCTTCACATACTCTTCCTATGGCGTTATGGACAGGGAAGAAAGCAACAGGCGTCATGGAAGATTTGTCAAGGTTCTCTTCGAAGCGAGACACGTTTACCGTGAATTTCAGTCCAACCTGCTGCAGGATCTGCAAACGACGAGGCGACTGGGATGCAAGCACGATCTGCCTGTACAATGAGCAGACAACACAATGCAAACTTCGAATTCAACAGAGGAAGATAGGGAAGAATCATGGAAACAAACACTGAATAGATTACAAATGGCGTTTACTACAGCTTCCTTCACAACAACTGTGGATGCAACAATTCCGGTGTTCGCTTCCAACTTGCTCCCATGACTGAAGTCAAGCGTCTTTCCGTGAATATCCGTCACGCAGCCTCCTGCTGCAAGCAACACCGCTTCTCCTGCCGCATGATCCCACACATTCTCCTAGTCATCACTGCCTTCAGATGATATGACTCGATAGGAAGCGTTGACATTCTCACGGAAGTAGAAGGAAGCGACTCCAACTGCAATCGCCATGTACTTGCACATGCTGTCAATCTCGAGCACCTTCTCTGGAAGTCCGAGCGATCGAAGCACACGATGCAGCGTCGATGTGTGGTTTATGGACTGACGTGACGACACGGCAGAAAACAGCGGCTGGACGGATGAGCATTGAATCCGCTTCGACCTGTCGGAGAACAAATCGTACATGGTGCAGCAAGGCGTTCCTGTGGTGATTCCAACCACCACACATCCCATCCCATCATGATAACTGTTCCATTCTTCCTGTGATTTGTACAATTCAGCGTATGGAAAGTTCGGAGCGCCGATGATTCCGAGAACAGGCTCCCCATGATGAATGAGGGCCAATCCGATCGCAAACTGTCCCTTCGATATGAAGCCTTTCGTCCCGTCAATGGGGTCTAATACCTACTGCTTAGCCACAGAGATGAAGCAAACCCAGTAGTCTTCAGCCAAATCCCCATTATAGTGGCAGGAATCCAGGGCAGCAAGCAGTTCTTCCTCCGAAATGGTGTAGAAGGGGGAGAGAATGGCATTTGCGTGAGAGACCACGGCGTTGAGATAGGATGAAGAGGACGGTTGACATAAGAACGTCGAATCCTCTTCGGCGATCATCCTGGGACTCACTCCATGCGACTGATTCAAACCGGAAGGGGCACTCCGGAACCTTCTTTTGAAGGTAGAAGGCGATGGATGCTTGCACGGCAAAGTCGATCACAGTGACTGGAGACAGATCCCCCTTAATGACGATATCCGTATTGATCAGCGATTTCTACTATTCATGTATTCATCCACTACACTACCTGCACTTCCTTTGCCACGATGGAGGCACTTTTCACAATGGTGAACGCTATCGACGCAAGGTTATTGAGAAACGAATCAGCAAGATCCATAGCGCAAATTGGCTGTTTGCAGAAAACAAGACTAACACAACTCACTCCAGTGGCGGCGGGGAAGACGTTCCCGAAAACCCGTAGTAGTTGCACTGCTTCCCCACCTCGTACACGTGCTTCAGCATCTCGTCCCACTTGTTCTCCTTCTTCAATTCCAAATACTTGTAGTACAGCTCCAGCGCCGTTCTGGCATCCTCCTTGCTGTCGTGGTTCCCTTCTTGAATATTCTCGTTCAGCACTACCTTCGCCAGGTACTTGAGAGACAATCTCCGATTCCGCCTACTCCTTACCCCCTCCTCCCTCCATCACGGGTAGTAGTAAATGTCCACCGTGTCGATGATCTGCTCCGGCGGCACGAAGATGTTGATCGTGTGGAAGTCCTTCGACACTACCTCTCACTCCAACGAAACGCCCCCACGTCCGTGACCCACGAAGATGCACCCTCTGTCCACCAGCGTGCGCAGTCGCGTGTACGCGTCCTTCAGCTCCACCAGGTGGTGTTGGCTCTTCTTCAGCTCCAAATCGTCGCGCGTCAATCCGCTGAACCGTGTCAAGTAGTCCGCCACAGTGTCCTCGCACAGAATGTAGTCGTCCACGAACACCTCCAACTCGTGGGTCAGCACCGTCACACGGCCCAGACGCAGGTCTGCCTCCTTGCGCACGATGCGGTGGCCGTCGGGCAGGATCTCCGCTTGCTCGCAGTTCAGCGCGATGTACTCACAGTCGATCGAAATAAGGTCGTTTTTGCCCGGCAATTGATCGGGCGGGAGTGGGCGGTAATTCAACGGACTATGCATCAAATCGTGGAAACGTGGAAACATGTTGGGCGCACCAAGTGAGACGGAGGAGTAGAAAGGAGGCGGAGAAGGAATGGCAATGTGTAACGGCTTCATCACAGCGTTCTTGTACACCAGACAGATGGGCTGTTTCCACGGCGTGGTGAAGGTGAGAGCGGATTCCTCGGTGGTGGGTGTGATGCAATAGTCGTTGAAGGAGAACCACTGCGCGTCGTAGGCGCCCTGTGTGACGAGCGTGTGCAGGACGAGGTGAGAGCGCAGCTGGCGGCTCGATAGATGCGGCTTGGACACGGGCTCTTGGATCAGGGAGAGAACGCCGCAAATCGAGTAGTTTTCGGAGGTGGAGGCGGAGGTGGTCAGAGAGAGAGAAGAGGGGAAGAAATGCGCGTCGCTCCTCCACTGCTAACGGTCATTCGAGATGTTGGGGCCACACGTTTACGACTTCAGGAGACTGGCTTCCCACGAGGCAGATAAGGTAATCGGGAAGAGAAACAACGCGTTTGATGACGTGACAGGGAACTTCCTTGTGGCACGATTCACACCAGAGGGAAGAGGAGGAGGAAGAAGAGATGGAGTTTTGGACGATTTGATTGAAGGACTGCGGAGAAGATGACCTGAAGAATGACAAGGAGAGGAAACGCCCACCAGTTGAGTGTGATCATGAGAGAGGTGTTTTCTTTGGTGGTAGCGTGATTGATCGAACACGTGCTGGATTGGATGGTTGTGATCCCAACAATTTGACGCACCGGCTGCACTGTCTTCATCATCTGACTCAGCACGAACTGAATGAAGCGCTCCGCTCGCCTATGCGTCAATCTCTCCTCACACACCCACGCCGACGCATCAGAGTCCACCTTGTCCAAAATGCCGAAGGCGATCGAGTCGGGGTGATGTGCCAGCATGCGATAGAAGTTCGTGGCGTGAACCACGATTCCCTGGAGTTGACGAGAAGGAGGAAACACTACCGGCTTCTTCGTGTCGAGCCCCTGGTCGAACATGCGGAAGAGAAAGCGAAGCTCGCAGGTCACGCAGAGCGGATTGTTACAGAAGTGAGTCAGAACCGCCTCCTTCAGACCGGAAATACTCCAGAAGAAGAAGACAACCCCGTTCAGGAAGCTGTTGGGGATGTTGTTCTCCAGGCCCACCAGGAAGGTTCTGTGGGTGAAACTCCGACGAAACGCTTACTTGTTGTACTCGGTGAAGTCGATGTCGTAGAACCCATAATGATTCAGTTTCATTTCCTTGAAGCGTAACTCCAAAGGAATCGTGTTTTCGTCTTCTTCGCTCACGCGTTCCTGTTCGCTCCATTTCAGGTGTTGTTTGCGCGGGTCCACGTTCACGTACATGTCCTTCTGCTGGCCAAACACAATGGTGTTGGGAACGATTCTCTTCTTCAGCTTGATCAGGTGTTTGATGCCAGGCTGTGTGTTGGGCTCAAGCAGAGAAGGATTCAGTGTGTGATGCATTCGCGGTACGTCCAGAAGCGAGTTTTGGAAAGAGTCCATCGACGACGCGCGAAGCAAATCGATGTTGGCGATATCGAGCGGCGTGCAGGTGGGCAGCGTGATGGGCTGATAGCTGCCGAAGCCACGCGCCTCGAGCGCGATGGGCGTGGAGCGGTGGATGACCGGCCGTGGGTAGGGCTTGGAGTGTTGGTTGTACTGGGAGTGAGGAGTGAGAGGAGGAGGCACCTTCCAGTCGGGGCGGCGCGCGTTGACGTGGATGCCGCCGGCGATGGAGGTGGCGACGACGACATCGCGAGAGGAGCTGATGCAGGCGGAGGTGATGAACTCGTTGTCCATGCTGTTGAACTGGGAGGGAGTGAGCATGTGATGTGATGAGTGATGAGTGATGAGTGATGAGTGATGTGATGTGATGAGTGATGTGATGTGATGAGTGATGTAATGAGTGATGTAATGAGTGATGTGATGAGTGATGAGTGATGTGATGAGTGATGTGATGTGAGGAGTGATGTGAAAACGGTAATGAATCATGAAAGCGTGATATGGGAGCAATGATGCGTGAACCATCACCACAAAGCACCACAAAGCACCACAAAGCACCACACGGCACACAACCTACAGTCAGCTGCTGCGTCTCGACCAGCCCATTACCCAGCTGGAAGAAGCTGCCATATCCCAGACTGTCTGTCAGCAGGAACTCGCCGTTCACGTGATCTGTCGCGCACAGACAGCTGGGGTTGCTGGGGAAGCGGTGAGAGTAAGGCAGGATCTCCATAGTGCGGATGTCGAACACCTTTACGATCGAGGTGGGAATCTGATGGGGACTCTTGGAGAGGTGGTCGATGCCGAGGGTGACGATGAAGTTGTTCTGAGGGTGAGGAGGACGGGAGGGACGTACCAGCTGGATCACCTGCTGCGTGGTGATTAGGAAGGCGTTGAAGGAGTTGAAGCACTTGCTCATGCGCGGATCGAGGGTTAGCACGCTGCCGGTGGAAGCTAGTCGTTAGCATGTGTAGCGAAAGGGGTACTGCCGATCAGAGAGCCGGCGGAGCAGGAGTACACGCAGGAGCCCTTATCCTGGAATGAGCGCTTCTTCTTCTTTCCGGAAATCATATCGAACGTGTACAGTCCCTCGAAGTCACCGACAAGAGAAAGGAGAAGGGATCCAGTGTCCGAATGGGCAAAGCCGCTGCGGTATCTCCCACTCTCCGGTAATTCATATCCGATTCTGCACATTAGTGAAATCAGAAATGCACACTTTCCTCGCAGAATTCCTCCATAGTTGTAGAGATTCATACCGAAGTCCGTCACGGTCACTTCGTAGCTAGAATGGGACTCAGCGAAAGATACACCTACTTTTGGATCGCTTGCATATTGTAAATGCAGTGGTTTTGAGCAACTTCGACGGAACAGAAGTTACGCAGCGTGTCTCCTTCATAACCCCTTAGAAAACCCTTTGTCGTCACAAATAATTCAAATGCAGTACGTTTTGTGTGGCACACCAGATAACCTCGTATTCTGGATCGCAGGCACACGAAATGAACGGAAACGGGATGGATGCAAACGCATCGTAAGTGGAGAGAACGCTGTGATAAGGAGACACTTGCATTCCGATTGTCATCGGAATCTGGGAGGCGTAGCCTTGCTCGTACATCCTTGAAAGAAATCCGGTGAGAAAAGGACGATTCTCTGACTCGCCTCGAAAGGGAGTTTCATCGAACAAACAGACTTCTAAAGCAACAAAGACGAGCAGCAGGTGAGTCGCTCGCTCGATTTTGCATCGCACAGCAACTGCTTCGACTCCTCGTACACGTCCCACAGCTGGGCCGCTCCATCGGAACTGCCCGTCGCCACGAGCGGATGAATGCAGTGGTCCTTCGGAACGTTGACTCTCTCCACGGTTCGCAGACGAAGCTGGGTACCCGACTCGATTTCTCGGATCAATCTGCACATCACCCGCACGCAAAGCGACCACTCTCCTTCCTTCGAGTAGAGATGAATCTTCTTGTCGTTGCCGACGACCACCAGATCTTGGTTCTACAAATCAGTCTCGATTTGTGTCCCAACCTCCAAAAACACCATGTCATTCAGACCCATTCTGTTTGTGATTTCGAAGGCCTCCTGACCGTCCGAAATGTTGTACACCTTCACGCAGTTGTAGTAGAGAATAGCGTATCGGCTTCCGTCCGGATTGAAGAGAATCTTAGTGGGCTTGTCATTTAGCTTGCGCGTGGTGCTCTTGCACCCCTTCACCAGGTTCCACATGACCAGCTTGTTGTCGGCGCCGACGGACAGAGCGACCTTGTTGGAGGGATGAATGCAGATAGAGTTCACCGCACCTCTATCCATCACGATCAGAAGGAGCTGCTACCTGTGACCCGTGAGCGTGCGCACTTTTGACCAGTCCTGCGTCTTCCAAACGGCGATCTTTCCGTCCGCTCCGCCGCTGAGAAGGAACTCGTGTCCCGCAAACACCAGGCAGGTCACATCACCGTGGTGGAACAGAATGGTGCCACTCTCCTTCGCCTCCGACAGGTTGAAGATGCTAATCATCAGCCGCGCGTTTTAACCCAAACCGGATCGACTCATCCGCTCCTCCAGAGAGGAAGAACGGCGTCTTGCCAACCTTCTGAGAAGCCAGCGACTTTACCGTTCCAATGTGCGTTTCCACGGCATATCTAGCAAATAAGCGTGCACAAGTATTGGTCACCCCAATTCCATATTCCATTCATCGTTATCGTGGCTGACGTTGTACCCCAACAGGCGACCCTCATATCTACCGAATGATGATCCAAGATGCAAATGCGCACGTTCCGTAGAAAATCGTGTTCATTGCAGGAGATGGGTAGGGAATTGTGCCAAAGCAGAAAAGCGAGTGCTGGCATCTATGTACTATTGGAACCATTCTATTTCCATTGGTTGCTGGTTTGAGGGCGAGATGACAAAGCGCATGTCAACTGCTGATTCCTCCTTCAGAGGGTGGAAAGGAGATTGCCGTCCCTTTGCTAGGAAATCGACTGAGGGAGAGGGAAAGAAGGATGGAATGGATGAAACTCCCACCGCGAAATCCAAATAGTGAGAATGCAGGGCTCTCTCGACGAATACAGTACTTCTTCAGGACTTCCCTCGTTGATGCATAGAGATTAATTACCTAGTCTTGAAACATCTAGAGCGATATGCCGATAAACTGCCATCTCTCGGGATACTGAAGCGCGAAATCGTAGGAGCGTCCTGGGCGTTGCACTCATGTGGCGTAGGAGAATGACCATCTTCTCGGCGAGTCTATCGACATTGATGACAAAGTCCAACCCATCAGTTTCAAGAGCATGGACGAATCCCATAAGGATCTGTCTCCTCTGCAATTGTCTCTTCTGGTGGAGGAAGGAATCGATCACTTGAAATCGGAGTCCCCAGGATCTGCCGAGACGATTGATTTGCTGCAGCCCATTCAAATCGTACGGATCGTCGTAATCGTTGAGGACTAGAAGTACGCCCTTCCCTCTGTTCTGCGAAGCAGCTACAAATCAATTTACGAGTGCTGTAGCGTTAACGAGTGTGCTTTAGGAATAGTGGTGGACTACTGCAAGCTGCTGAAGGAGAGAGTGGAGAGGGAGAAGGCGATTCAAAACTACACTGTCAACGGGGACTGCGAAGAGGAGGTTGCGACTCCGACTGAAATCGACGTGAAGATCACACTCCCCGAGAAGTAACTCCATTTTTCTTGTTGCACGCGTAGCAGCGGCTTGGGAGTCATCCTCACAAACACGGAAGCCGGAGTGTTCGTGAAATCCTTCAGCAAGGGCTTCAGCATCGCGCGGGAAACGCATCAGATCCAGGAGCAGGACCGGCTCTGTGCCGTCAACGGCCACCCCGTTCAGACGACGGTGGAAGCCCGCGATCTCATCTTGCAGGTGTGATTCTCGTGTTTGGTTCACCGTAGACGCGAAGCTTGACGCTGACTCTATCCCGCATGGTTACAGTACTCTCATGCATTCGGTGTGAGGCATAGACGAAGAGAAGCAAGCTGAAAGAGGAGCAGGCAAAAGTCGAGGCGATTTCGGCCAAACTCCAACGGATCGAAAGCGCGCTGAAGGGACGCTATTCCACGCAGCCCGAGGCTGGTTCGTACCCGCTGTATGCTGCTGTTACCCTCTAGTGCTTGTGACACTCGCATTAAGCAATTGCGTAATCGCGCGTGTCCCCCTTGCTCTTCCTCCCTCCTACTGTCGAAATACCGCGTACTGATCGCTTCCAGCCCTCAGGTCTAGCCGCTCATCACACTCGCCGGGCATTCCAATTCCCCGATCTACGGTCTGGCAGTCGACTCCACGCAACGCTTCGCCTTCACCGGCGCCGACGACCACCTCATCAAAGTTTGGGACATCGCCACCGGCTGCCTCCTGTACCTTCCCTCTCTCTCCCTAACACCCAGTCAAACCATTCGCGGTCACCGCGGAAAAATCACCGATCTGGTGATCAACGCCAACAACTCCGTTCTGATGAGCGCCAGCGAAGACGGCTGGATCTTTTTCTGGGACATCACACCCATCACAGTCGCCGCACAGCCCGCGTTCCCGCGGTTCAGGTGTGTGGGCTGCTGCTGTCTCCACAAGGGGTTTGTGTGCCAGCTGAAGTACGATGCCGTGAACGATTTGCTCTTTTCCGCAGGAGACGACGGACTCGTCTGCGCGTGGAATGTGGCGCTCGTCGATCCGATGAAACCCCACGCACGGCAGAATCTGGGCGAGGAGGAGCTGCTTGTGTTTGCCCTGCAACACGGCGGGTCGTTCCGGTTTGGCGGGAATTCCGGCACTTCTCCCGCCAACTCCGTGCTGTTCTGCGACCTCAGTCCAGACGGGCGTTTCATCGCCACAGGCGCGAAAGACGGAACGGTGCGGATTTGGCGCATTCCCTTCATCGTGCGCAACGACATGCAAGTCACCCGTCGTGTGCGTCGTCCTCTCCCGCCATCACGTCTAGTTGACTCCCCACGAGTCAGCGTCTCTGCTCCTGCAAACGCTGTCCGCTCACTCCAAGGGAGTCGACACGGTGTTGTTCTCACACTCGGGCGATCAGTTGATCACAGCATCGGAGGCCGAGGGCAACGCGTGTGTGTGGAGCTGTTCGGCGAACTTCGCGGTGTGCACGCCGATTGTGCTGCACTGTGATATTAGTGCCGATTTTGGGAGCGGATGAAGAATAGACTTCCCAAAGAGTCGAAGCAAGGTGAAACTGAGCAATTGCCTGTGGGCGAAGAATGACGAGGTTGTCATTACTTCGTCCTGGCTGAAACGGGTGGAAAAGGGGAAGACTTCCTTCGAGGTGGATATGAAGCTGTGGGACCCCACAACGGGTTCTATTGTGGGCGTGTTGAATCGAACGGACAATCCGCCTATCACCGGTCCGGTACGAAATCGAGGGGTTTTTTGACATGCAGATATCGAACATGTATTTGTTCAGTGAGGACCCCACCATTTTGGTGACCTCATGCTGGGGCGGGAAGCTGTGCTTCTGGAACCTCTCCAACCGATGTCTTTTGAGGGAGTAAAATCAGGGCCGATTTTTGACATGCAGGATTGTGAACGCGCACACGGCAGGCCACAGCAACCGGTATTTCTTGGGAGATGCGATTCCGATGCTGGACTTTAGATTCTGCCGTGATGGTGATTTGATCGTGGGAGTAGATGACGACGGTGATGTGATCATGTAAGGGACGGAGAGAGGGGGTGATCCCAAGTTTTGGGTGTGATCGTCCGGAGAAGTACCAATACGCGCCGATGACCCAATACTTTATGAAGGACTACGACCCAATTAGTAATGAGTGCCGACGACCCATCGATCCATCGACCCACCAGCCGGTGGAACTTCTCCCAAATGGCCCCTTATTGGACTATTTAAGGGTCCCGTACCAGTTCCAGCAAATCAACGAGACAGCCGTGTCCGCCGCCCAGCTGATGGAATTACGTCGCGAGGAGGTGGCGAAGAACTGGCGGCGGATGGCGGAGGTGGCGCAGCAGGAGAAGAACATGCACGAGATGACGGAGGTGGCGATGCAACAGGCGGAGAACCAGGAGTTGTTGGACGCGATCGAGGAGGGCGAGGAGGAGGAGGAGGTGGAGGAGAACGGAGAAGACAACGAAGAGTTCAAGATTGGGTTGAGTGAAGAGGAAGAACAGGAGGAGGAAGAAGAAGAGGAGGAAGAGGAGGAGGAGATGGTGGGAAGAAGAAGAGTGATCAACTCGGATTCTGACGTGGATGAAGCGGAGTTGGATGGAGATGATTACGCTGCCAGCGTTCCTTCCGTACGATCCGTACGATCCGCACGAACTTCACGATCCGCACGAGCTGGGAGCACGAGCCGCGATGTGTATGCGAGACCGTACAAGACGAAACGGCGAGAGAGTCGGAATGACGAGGTGAGAGAAGATGGGCGGTGTGATGGATAGTTGATTGCCAGCGACGAAGACTTTGACCTGGGCGACGAAGATGACGACTTTGAGTTGATGGACGAGGAGAAGGAGGAGGAGTTGGAAGAAGAGTTGGAGGAGGAAGAGAGAGAGGAAGAAGAAGAAGAAGAATTGATTTCCTATTCCGACGAGTCCGATTCGCCGAAGCCTCCCAAGAAGCCGAAACAGCCCAAAGCGCCCAAACCCAAACCCATCAAGAATGAAACGCCCGTCGTGGATATCGCCTCCATGTCACGCAAGCGTCGCGTCTTCACCGCGGAACTGCTCGCCTCTTCCCCCGCCCCCGATGCCGATTCCGCCGTGTGCGCCCTCTGTCACAAGCCTGCCGCAGCCATCGAAGGCGGCTTTGTTTCATCCCATCCGTTCGTCGAAAAGAGTGGTCGTGTGTTTGTTCACAGCGCCTGTGCGCTGAATTCACTGGACGTGGCGCGGTCCGCCACCACCTTCTTCAACGTGATCAAGACCGTGAACCGCGGGAAGAAGACACGCTGCGCGCGGTGTGGCGGGTACGGCGCAAGCCTGTCCTGTAACGTGGCCGGCTGTTCGCAGTACGCGTAGGTGGAGCGTCTGAGTCGTAGTCACTACCACGTGCCCTGCGCAGCCGAGGAGGGCCTTCTCCCGCCCGAGGCGACGCACGCACCGTTCATCGCGCCCACCGCCGTGTTTGTGTGCCGCGAGCATATTTCCCTCCAACACCACCCGCTCCTCCAGCCCGTGGTACCATCCCCTCCCCTCTCTTACCCCCAGCCCTTCGCCTCTACCCTCTTCACTCGCGACTGGCTACGGCAGACAGCGCCTTCTCCGTCCCTGCCACAGCTGGGCGACCGCGTGATCTATTTCCCCCAAGGCCACATCCAACACCTTCTCCAGTACGGGGACCCCGAGCTGCCCGTCACCTTGTTCTCCTGCTGCGTCGGCAGAATCAGGGCGTTTTCGATCACGTTCCCGCACCATCTCGCGCCCTCGTCGTCTGTTGTGCTGAAGCTGACGATTGAAATTGTGGGGATCCCATCGCCCGACGCACAGCTCCAGAACTCGTTCATCCAATCATTTGTGTCACTCCCACCGTCTCTGAAACTCCCTCCCTTGGAAGTGTCTCTTCGCGACTCGGACCTGCCCGATTATTTGTGCCCTTATGACCGGTACATTCACCTCATGTCCAAAAACTGGCAGGAAAACGACCACTTCGAGATGGAGTTCACCAACGCGTGCGTCTTTCTCTCCTCCTTCACCGTAGGTCCAACGCCGTGGAGGTGTTCGGCGGCCATGTGGCGCGTCTCCGCAACGACCCCCACTGGGACGGCTCGCCCTTTGAAGCTGCCGACATTCGCTGGGACGGCGACGACGGGCTGCAGACCATCAGCCTGTTCGAGACACGCGACGAGGTGCCTGAGGTGAATGGTGTGTCTGAGGTGCCTGCTGAGGTGCCTGGCAAGGTGCCTGAGGTGCCTGACACGGCGCTGGAGAAGGTGGAGGCGTTGATGAGGAAGAGGGAGTTCGAGGCGTTCGTGGAGGCGGTGCCGTCGGAGCTGCCCGCACTGTTTCTGTACGACGCGGTGGTGCCCGTGCGGATGGAGTTACGTCTGGTGCGCGACCGTCTGAAGAACGGGTGGTGTGAGGGGTGCTGTGTGAGGAGTAGGTATTACCGGTCGATAACCGCGGTGAAGGGAGACTTGCACCTGATCGCGGCAAACTGCCTGAAGTACAACGAAGCGAACAGCCCGCTGGCGGCGGAGGCGAAGGCGCTGGAGGAGGAGGTGGATCAATTGTTCGAGGAGAAGGAGGAGGAGGAGGCGTTGCCTGCTGGGAAGGAGTCGGAGATCGGAGAGGAGGTGGAGGGGATTCTGGGCGCACTGCGGAATCTTCTCGAGCCGGTGGCGTCCGTGCTTGAAACGCCCCTTCCTCCGTATTTGGTGTCCTATTCCTCGCAACTGTAGGTGTGTTGTTCTGTGCCTGTTTTGCCACTCACTTCTCCTAGCGTCAATTGCGTTCACCCCATCACGTGGTCTGATGTGGCCCTCAAGGTCCATCACCATCTCTACTTCACCTTCTCTGTCTTCTATCACGACTGCCGCAGTCTGCTCGCCACGCTTCGCGCCCTCCACTCGACCGCCATGGCTGCCCTGCCCGCCGCGGAGCAGCAGGTGCGCGACCTGTTTGCCGGGTGTGGTGTCGATTTGTTCTGATGGTCGTGATCTCTCATCACTAGAGACGCCTATGACGCCGTCGTCGAACCCATCGTACTTATGCCCACACCCACTTCTGAGGCATCTGCTGTGCCTGTTGTGCCTGCTGTGCCTGAGGAACCGGAGAAGGAGAAGGTGGTTGTGCGAATTAGGACAAAGCAGTTGAAGGCGTCTGTGAAGAGGCCGGAAGGAGGGGATGGGCCGAGCGAGGAGGGGAGAAAGAAGAAGGCGAAGAAGAGAAAGGTGATTGAGTCGGATGATAGTTTTGAGGAGGAGGAGTCGCTGCCGGATGAAGATGACTACGCTTCGCTGGAGGAGGATGAATCGCAATTGCTTGTTTGTTTCACAGGGAGCTCATTATCCTCCTTTCGGATGGCAAAGCAACGCCCAGATAAGAAATTCATCAAAAGCAGTATGCCGCAAATAGAATGGTAATAATGCCATAGAGCCGGAGTCCGAAAGAAGGATTATCGCGATTGCCGAGATCGTCAAGATGCTCGTTGAAGTATGTTGTTATCTGCATCAAGTCACACGCAGTCGTATGATGAGAAAAAAGAAATCAACATCACTCGCTTCATTTCGGAAGTAGCCCACAAATACGGCCTTTCCGCAACTCCTAAGGTGCAATTCATGTTAACGGATGAGTCTGTAGATGGTCGATATTATTGCTGCCATCCCCGAGGATTACAAGAATCTCTTGACTCCCTATCTCAAAGTGAAGCCCGTTCGAACGGCCTCGGGTGTTGCTGTCGTGGTATGCCATTTTTGAGAGTGGTGTTTTGTTAGGCTGTGATGTGCAAGCCGCATCGCTGTCCACACGTCGCATATACGGGAAGTCCTTGTCTCTACTGCGCTGGCGGTCCTGATTCTGACTTTGAGTATTCCACCCAATCCTACACTGGATATGAGCCAACAAGGTTCTTTTGTTTCTCTTTTCCATGAAAATGTAGTATGCGTGCAATCCGCTGTCGATACGACCCCTACATCCAGACTCGCACGCGTGTGGAACAACTACGCCGATTAGGCCACAGTATTGATAAGGTGGAGTTTGTCGTGATGGGCGGCACGTTCCTATCGCTGGAGCAAGATTACCAGGACGAATTCATCATGAAACTACATGATGCATTATCGGGACATCACTCTCACAGTGTGGAGGAAGCGGTGAAGTTGACGCAGAGAAGTGTGATAAACATGTAGATACAGCGAACAGAGCGTATCGAAGTGTGTCGCGATTACGATTGAAACACGTCCCGATTATTGTCTGAAACCCCACCTGAACAACATGCTGCGATTCGGATGTACGCGCATCGAGATTGGTGTGCAGAGTGTGTACGAGGTATTCGTGGGTGTGTGAGTGAACGGGCAGGATGTGGCGAGGGACACGAATCGAGGGCATACCGTGGCGGCTGTGTGCTGTTCTTTTGAGCAATCGAAGGTATGTGTGGTTGTGATTCACACTGTGATAGTTCAAGCATCATAGCTGTTATATCTCATCACTCATCACAGCACATCACAGCACATCACATCACATCACTCATCACTCATCACTCATCACATCACTCATCACTCATCACATCCCATCACTCATCACTCATCACATCACTCATCACTCATCACATCATATCACATCACTCATCACTCATCACATCACTCATCACTCATCACATCACTCATCAC
>ERZ827156.1592-NODE-1592-length-26322-cov-42.597708_pt1 | contig 26322 bp, 20 predicted proteins | sample MGYA00519919_ERZ827156 | MGnify/ENA primary metagenome ERZ827156 (study PRJEB31778, sample SAMEA3449269) | human gut metagenome | biome: human gut; feature: human-associated habitat; material: faeces | place: United Kingdom | collected 2010/2012 ...
GGCGCTGCCCCTGCACCCTGCAAGGGAGTTCCTCCCTTGACCCTTTCGCGCGATTGAGTTGTGCGCTTCGGCATACAGCGCCCGCGTGTTTATGTGACCTCATCCGTCGCTGCGGCGACACCTTCCCCAGAGGGGAAGGTGGCTGAGCGAAGCGAAGTCGGATGAGGTCGTCCTACGCCAAAAACTTTGTGAAAGAAAATACAACTTGTGAAAAAACCCCCTTTTCTATTTCGGCAGAATGTGCTATAATAGATTCGGTGGAAACCCTACATTATTGCATCAGGAGGGAAAATCCAATGGCGCTTGTTACGACGAAGGAAATGTTCAAGAAGGCGTATGACGGCGGCTATGCGGTCGGCGCTTTCAACGTCAACAACATGGAAATCATTCAGGGCATCACCGAGGCGGCGGGTGAGCTGAAGGCTCCCGTCATCCTGCAGGTGTCCAAGGGCGCGCGCGCGTATGCCAACCACACCTATCTGGTGAAGCTGGTGGAAGCGGCGGTTATCGAGAACCCCGATATCCCGATTGCGCTGCACCTTGACCACGGCGACAGCTTTGAGCTGTGCAAGAGCTGCATCGACGGCGGCTTCACGTCCGTCATGATTGACGCTTCCTCCAAGTCCTTTGAGGATAATATCGCCCTGACCCGCAAGGTCGTCGAGTATGCCCATGACCACGGCGTGGTCGTCGAGGCGGAACTCGGCACGCTCGCCGGCGTCGAAGACGACGTGAAGGTGGAGCATGGTCAGGAAATGTACACCCATCCGGAAGAAGTCGAAGAGTTTGTGACCCGCACGGGCTGCGACTCGCTGGCGATTGCCATCGGCACGTCCCACGGCGCGTACAAGTTCAAGCCCGGTCAGAAGCCCCAGCTGCACTTCGAGGTGCTGGAAGAATGCTCCAAGCGTCTGCCCGGCTTCCCGATCGTCCTGCACGGCGCTTCTTCTGTCCCGCAGGAGTTCGTGAAGGAAATCAACCAGTTCGGCGGCAATATGCCCGACGCAATTGGCATTCCGGAAGAGCAGCTGGCGAAGGCGGCGAAGATGGCGGTCTGCAAGATCAACATCGACTCCGACATTCGTCTGGCGATGACCGCGAGCATCCGCAAGTACTTTGCGGAGCATCCGGATCACTTTGACCCCCGTCAGTACCTGAAGCCTGCCCGCGCCGCGGTGAAGGCGATGGTTGCCCACAAGATTGTGGATGTGCTGGGCTGCGCTGGCAAGGCGTAATCAAGGCACAAAAAGGCTCTGTCGTGAATGCGGCAGGGCTTTTTGGTTATGGGAACACCAAACAATCTTACGCTTCTTCGCTGCTGTTGGAGGCGAAAAAAAGGGGAGCTGCGCACGCCAATTGTATTTATGAAGTTTTTTCAGTTGACATCATGCATTTTTCCCCTTATAATTTTTGTAAGACTGCGGTGGAAGCCGCAGAACGTGAAAGGAGCAATCCTCATGAAGAAGATGCTGGCACTGGTTCTGGCACTGGCGATGTGCCTCGGCTGCGCTGCACTGGCGGAAGAAACTGCCTTGGTGTACGCGCTTGGCGCGCCCATGCCCGATTTTACCTTTACGGACATTAACGGCGTTTCCCATACCCTCTCCGAAACCTTGAAGGAGAAGGAAATGGTGCTGATTAACCTCTGGGCAACGTGGTGCGGCCCGTGTGAATCGGAGTTCCCCTTCCTGGAGGAAGCCTATGAGCAGTACAAGGACAAGGTGGAAGTCTTTGCGCTGAGCATCGATGAAAACGATGACGATGCGAAGCTGACGGAATATGTGGCGTCGCATGGCTTGACGTTCCCGGTCGGGCATGAAACGTTCAACCTCTTTGCGGGTTTCGGGCTCAATGGCGTCCCGACCTCGATTGTGGTTGACCGCTTCGGCAATGTGGCTTTCCTCGCAACGGGTTCTCAGACCTCTACGGACGCGTTTGTCCGCCTGTTCGGTCTCTTCCTCGGCGATGAGTACACGCAGACGAATGTGCTGGCGTTCCTGCCGGGCGAAAAGCCCTCGATTCCGCCGACGGATGAAGCGGAACTGAACCTTGCGCTGAATGTGGAAGGCACGGCGGCGCCGCTGTCCTTCACCAATTCTACGGATGAATACACCTGGCCGATGGCGGTTGCGGTAAAGGATGACCGCACGGTGCTGGCCAGCACGAACACGGGCAAGGATACTTCTTCCGCTTCCGTGCTGACTACGGTGGAAGCGAAGGCGGGCGATGTGTTCGCGTTCGACTACAAGACGTCTACCGAAGCCGGCTGCGACCTGTTCTACCTGTCTGTCAACGGGCAGACGGTGAAGGCGTTCGGCGGCGTGAAGGAATGGGCGACCTACGGCTATGAATTCCCGGCGGACGGTACTTACGAAATTGCCCTGTCTTACATCAAGGATTCCTTTCAGGCCGCGAATGAGGACATGATCTGGCTGGACAACGCGCGCGTGGTGGACGGAGAAGAAGCCGCCGCTGTGCTGGCGAACAACCCGGTCTATCCGGAAGGCACGAAGATGACGACCATCTCCTTTGTGGGCGACAACGTGAAGCAGGTTTTCTTCACCGACCCGCAATTTGCGCTGATGTCCACCTTTGGCATGACCAACTATTATGTGATTGACAACACGGAAAGCGCGACGGTGAAGGTGACGCTGGCGAAGGGGCTCGACCCGGAAATGTACGCCTTTGGCTGCGAAGCGGCTCCCGAAAACTATGCGCTGACGGACTACATGACGGAGGATGGCTACGTCATCCCGAATCAGCCGATTGACACCAATCAGGCAAGCGGCTATCCGTATACTACCTATTTTGTGGTGAAGGCTGGCGCGGAAAACGTGGAAGCGTCCGCCATTGCAATCGCTGATGAACCCAACGCCAATGCGTTTGTCGCCATGCTGCAGCAGTATGGCATCAATGTCCCCGGCTGGAAGTACGCCGATGGCACCCTGCCTTCCACGGATGAAGTGGCGGAAGCGCCGCAGCTGCCGATGGAGGGCATGGCGAGCTACACGATCAAGTGCGTCGATCAGGACGGCAACCCTGTGACCGGCACGATGATTAACGTCTGCACGGATGAAACGTGCACGCCCATGCCTGTGGATGAGAATGGCGTGCTGGAATTCACCATGCCTGCGTACCCCTATGTGCTGCATGTACTGATTGTGCCGGAAGGCTACGAGTTCGACAAGACGGTGGAAGAAATTGCTCCCGAAGCGGGCGGCGAAGTGGTGTTCACCTTCCAGAAAGTGTAATCCAAGGCGTCAAGGGGTGGTGTACCTGCGGGTATGCTGCCCTTTTTCGGTGCTGACTTTTTGGCAAAAGAAACGCACCTCATCTGCTGCATTGGCTGGATGAGGTGCGTTTTGTGGCTCGATTTTTCTATGCGGATTTGCTTGTGTGCCGCAGGGGAGCGAAGGGGTGGAGGGGGCGATCGCAAAGCCCCCTCCTCGCGCCCGTAGGCGCGAAATCCCTGCATCAACACGCGGAAGCAGCCTGAAAGTGTCACCAACCCAATCGCGCGAAAGGGTCAAGGGAGGGGGGACTTCGTCCCGTTTCATTCGCCCCGTTTCATTCTCCCTTGTTATTGCAGCTTCAGGTCGCCGTCCTTGATCCAGCCCCACTTGCGCAGGAAGAAGGCGAACAGCAGCGTCAGCACGGCGGGGAGAACGAAGCAAATCAGGATAAGCCCAACCCAGTCCATCGGCAGAATCGCGGCTTTCGTGCCGGCGGCAATGTCGTTCAGCCAGCCGGTGTAAACGCCAATCTGCCCGACCAAACCGCAAGTGCCCATGCCGCTGGAAACCGCCGGGCCGTTCATTTCGAGGTGGAACAGGCACGTCGCAATCGGGCCGGTGATGGCGGAAGCAAGCGTCGGGGGAATCCACACGCGCGGATTGCGGATGATGTTGGGCATTTGCAGCATCGACGTGCCCAGCCCCTGACTGACCAAGCCGCCCACGCCGTTCTCGCGGAAGGACATGACCGCGAAGCCGACCATCTGCGCGCAGCAGCCCGCGACCGCCGCGCCGCCCGCAAGCCCCGTCAGCGAGAGCGCCGCGCAAATCGCCGCGCTGGAAATCGGCAGCGTCAGCGCCATGCCGACGACGACGGACACCAGAATGCCCATCAGCAGCGGCTGGAGGTTCGTTGCCCACTTGATGAAATCGCCGACCGAGCTGGCAGCCGCGCCAATCGCGGGCGCACACAGCACGGACAGCCCAACGCCGACAAGAATCGTGACCGCCGGGGTGACGAGGATATCCACCTTCGTCTCCTTGCTGACGATTTTGCCGCATTCGGACGCGACAATCGTGATGAAGTAGACCGCCAGCGGGCCGCCCGCGCCGCCGAGCTTATTTGCCGCCATGCCGACGGCAATCAGGCTGTACAGCACCAATTGCGGGGCAGAGAGCGCCGCGCCGATGGATACCGCCATGGCCGGCCCCGCAACCTGCTGGGCGAAGTTGCCCGCGTCAATTAGAAACTGCACGTTCAGCTGCTGACCGAGCGTCTTGATGATTGTGCCAATCAGCAGCGAGGCGAACAGTCCCTGCGCCATGGCGCCCATTGCGTCTATCCCGTAGCGTTTTGCGGAAAACAGAACGTTCTTCCGCTTCAGAAACGCGCTGACCTTTCCCATGTCCTCCAAATCTCCCTTGTACGGGGAAGCCCCGCGAAATTTCCGCCGAAAAACGGTGGATTGCATTTTATTATAGCATATTGACAAGAAAGAAACAAGCATATATCACAGAATGTGTGGATTGCGTGAACAAAGTGCGAAATTTCGCGCAAAACCGATGATAACAGTCGTTTTTGTTGCAAGGCAATCGTAACCGTGCTATAATGGAGCGATTGCAAACGGCTCACGCGCTTGCAGTCAGCGCAGGAGAGGAGGCATCCGGTCAGTCAGCGCCGGAAGAGCACGGATGAGAAAGAAAAACTCCATCATCAATATGATCGTCGGGCTGGTGGGGCAGCTGCTGAACATGCTGCTTTCCTTCGGCGGACGCATGGTGTTTGTCCACTACCTGTCGCAGGAATATCTCGGCGTGAACGGCCTCTTCGGCGATGTGCTGGGAATGCTGAATCTGGCAGAATTGGGCATCGGCTCGGCGATGATTTTCAGCATGTACCGCCCGGCGGCGCAGAACGACGAGAAGCAGCTGGCGCGCCTGATGAACCTCTATCGCACGCTGTACCGCATCGTTGCGCTGGCGGTGCTGGGCATCGGGCTGGCGCTCATGCCGTTCCTGCCGCTGCTGATGAAGGGCGGCGAAGGCATCGAAAATTTGCAGCTGATTTATCTGCTGTACCTCCTGCAAGCTGTCACGTCATACCTGCTGTCCTACAAGAACGCCATCTATCAGGCGTACCAGAAGGCATACATCCGCAAGGCGGTTGACCAAATCATCGGCATCGTGCGCCTGATTCTGCAAATCGTTGTGCTGGTGACGACGCGGAATTTCATCCTCTACCTGATTATCCAGCTTTTTATGCCGATGCTCACCAGCGCTATCATCTGGGCGCGCGCGGACAGGGAGTTCCCGTACCTCAAGCAGTACAAGGAGCTGCCCGAACCGCAGGAGCGCAAGGCGATTTTCAAGAACGTCGGCGCGCTGAGCCTGCATAAGCTGGCGACGGTTATCGTCCGCAGCACGGATAACCTGATTATGTCCGCGTTTGACGGGCTGGCTACGGTCGGCATATACTCCAACTACAAGCTCGTTTTGATGAACGTCAACAACCTGCTGGGGCATGTGACGGGCGCATTCACCGCCAGCATCGGCAACCTGAACGCGCTGGAGGGCAGAAAGCGCGTCTACGAAATCTTCCGCATCCTCGATTTCGCCGCTTTCCTGCTCTACGGCTACCTCTCCGGCGGACTGGTGACGCTGATCAACTTCTTCATCCGCATGATTTTCGGCGAAGAGTACCTTTTCTCGATGACGGTCGTCGTCATTATCATAGCGGAGTTTTTCATCAGCGGCCTCCGTCAGATGGGGCTGCAGTTCCGCGAGGCGCTGGGGCTGTTCTGGCATGACCGCTACAAGGCGCTGGCGGAGGCCATCATCAACCTTGTTGTATCGCTGATTCTGGTGCGGCGCTTTGGCGTGGCGGGCATCATCGGCGGCACGATTATCTCCAGCCTGCTGACGTGCGTTTGGTTCGAGCCGTATGTGCTGATGCGTTACGGCATTGAGGAGGACTGGCAGAAGAAGCTGCGCCGCTACTTCATGGATTACATCGTCCGCTGGGTGGTGGTCGCGGGGGTCAGCGCCGTGTCCTACTGGATTTTCCAGCTGATGCCGCAGACGAATTTCCTCTGGTTCATCGCCCAGGGGCTGATTTACACCGCGATTTTCGCCGCGGTTGTGCTGACGGTATACGGCAGAACGCCGGAATTCCAGTACCTGCTGGAAATGACCGTCCGCAAGCTCAGGAAGAAACTGCACAGCGGGGCGTAAGCCGGCTTGGAATCGCGAAAAGCGTCAAGGGACGAAGTCCCTTGCGGAGTCAAGGGGCAGCGCCCCTTGGGTTCCCTCATAAACACGCGGAAGCAGTATGAAAGTGTCACCAACTGAATCGCGAAAAAGGGAGTCCAGAGGGTCGAAGACCCTTTGGCGGGGTCAAGGGGCAGCGCCCCTTGCGTCTCCCGCTAATCAACGTGGAAGGGAAGAAAACCGATGAAAATCCTGATGGTCAATAAGTTTTTGTACCCGCGCGGCGGGGCGGAAACGTATATGCTCCGCATTGGGGAAGAACTGACGAGACGCGGTCATCAGGTGGAATATTTCGGCATGTACGACGAAAAAAACACCGTCGGGAACGCCGAAGGGCTGACGACTGTCAACATGGACTTCCACGCGTCCGGCGCGGAAAAGCTGCTGTACCCCTTCCGCATCATCTATTCCGGCGAGGCGCGGCGCAAAATGCGGCAGGTCATCGACCGCTTCCACCCGGACATCATCCACTTCAACAACATCAATTTCCAGCTTACCCCGTCCGTCATTCTGGCGGGGGCAGAGAGAAATATCCCGATGGTGCAGACCGTCCACGATTTGCAGATGCTCTGCCCGAACCACATGATGATGGAATTCGGCACGTGGAAGCTCTGCGAGGAATGCAGCGGGAAGAAGTGCAAAATGGCGTGCGTGCGCAAAAAGTGCATCCACGGGTCGCGCGCAAAGAGCCTCATCGGCGCGATAGAAGGCACGATTTATACCAGCAGCCATGTGTATGACCGCGTGGCGCGCTACATCTGCCCCAGCCGCTTCATCGAACAAAAACTGCTGTCTGTTCCGCGCTATGCCGGGAAAACAACCATGATTCATAACTTTTTGAGCAAGACGGCGGAGATAGACGTGCCCAAGGGCGATTACGTCCTGTATTTCGGGCGCTTGTCGGAGGAAAAGGGCATCGACCGCATTCTTGCCGCCTGCCGTCTGCTGCCGGAGATTCCGTTCGTCATTGCGGGCGGCGGGCCGCTGGAGGAAATCTGCCGAACATGCGGCTTGCCCAACGTCCGCTTCGTCGGCTTCAAGACTGGAAAAGAACTGCAGGAGCTTGTCGCGGCGGCGCGCTTCACCCTCCACCTCTCCCTGTGGTACGAAAACTGTCCGCTGGCGCTGCTGGAATCGCAGTCGCTGGGCACGCCGGTGCTGTGCAACCGCATCGGCGGAATGCCGGAGCTGGTGGAGGAGGGCAAAACGGGCGTCCTCAACGACACCTTCACGCCCGAAGCGTACGCGGAGAAGATTCGCGCGCTGTATAGCGATTCGGCGCTGCTGGATGAAATGGCGCGCAACTGCCGCGCGAAGAAGGAAAGCATGATGACGCTCGACCGCTACTGCGACCGGCTGCTGGCAATCTACATGGAGGAAATCGGAGGAAAACGCGCGTGATGGATGGCGAAAAGCGCAAAGTAATGTTCCTGATATACAGCCTGTGCGGGGGCGGCGCGGAGCGGGTGCTGGTGGAAACAGTCAACCGCCTCCCCAAAGACCGCTACGACGTGACGCTCATGACGCTTTTCCACGACGATACCCGCGCCGGGATGCTGTCGCCGGAGGTGCATTACCGCCCGGCGCTGCGCGTGAAGAACGGCAGGGCGCAGAAAATCCTCAGCGGCATCATGCAGTACATCATCCCGCCGAAATGGCTGTATCGCTGGTTCTTCAGGAACGACGCGGATGTGGAAGTCGCCTTCATGGAGGCGTTCCCGACAAAAATCCTCGCGTACTCCACCAATCAGCACGCGAAAAAGTACGCGTGGGTGCATATCGACGTGCAGACGTACACCAAGCAGGATCGCCTGTTCCGCTCCATGCGGCATCAAAAGGCGTGCTATGAGCGGTTTGACGGCATCTACTGTGTGTCGGAGAACGTACAGGAAGCGTTTTCCGCGAAATTCGCCTTGACGGAGCGCGTCCATGTCGCCTATAATATGCTGGATGAGCAGGCAATCCGCCGCCGGAAGGACGAGCCGGTGGACGACATCCCGAAGGGCGAGTTCCTGATGGTCAGCGTCGGCAGCCTGATTCCGCGCAAGGGGTTTGAGCGGCTGATTCATGTCTGCGGGCTGCTCAAAAGCCGTGGCTACCACTTCCACCTGCTGATTCTGGGCAAGGGGGAGCTGTACGAAGATCTGGCGGAGCAGGTGGTTGACGAGCATTTGCGGGATAGCGTGCAGCTGCTGGGCTTCCGCGATAACCCGTACCCGTATATGGCGGCGGCGGATTTGTACGTCTGCCCATCCTACGTCGAGGGGTTCAGCACGGTGGTGAGCGAAGCCGTTGTGCTGGAAACGCCCGTCGTGACGACGGACTGCTCCGGAATGCGCGAGATTCTGGGCGACAGCGAGTATGGCCTGATTACGCAGAACACCGAAGAATCCCTCTTCGAGGGCTTGCGGACGATGCTGGACAAGCCGGAAGTCTACCAATACTACCAGCAGCGCGTCCGCGAGCGCGCACCGTTCTTCTATATGGAAGAAAGACTGAAGGCGTATGAGGAGATTTTGGACCAGTAAGGAAAACATGTTATGAGCGACATCCTGCGAAAATTCCACCGCGGCGCCACCCTGCTGGGCGAACTGATCAAGTACGAGGCGGCAGCCCTCTGCGCCGGCGTGCTGAAAGTCACCAATCCGCGGTACCGCCACGTTTGGCTTGTGTCCGAGCGCGGCAGGGAAGCCCGTGACAACGGCTACCACTATTTCGCGTATCTTCGGCAGGCGCACCCCGAAATCAACGCCGTCTACGTTGCAGACCCCCAGCTGCCCGACTATGACCGCGTTGCGCAGCTGGGCAGCGTCGTGCCGTATCGCAGCTGGCGGCACTACCTGCTCTGCGCCGCGTCGGAAATGAAGGTTTCCACCCATGTTTCCGGTTATACGCCTGATATTGAACGCTATTATATGCTCGATAAGCTCCACATCGTGCGCGGAAAAAAGGTGTTTTTGCAGCATGGCATCATGATTGACGATATGAAGTGGTACCATTACCCCAACGTCGTCATGGATTTGTTTGTCACGACGCTGCAAAAGGAGCGTGATTTCGTCGAGTCGGCGTTCGGGTATCCGAAAGGCGTCGTCCGCCGATTGGGGCTGTGCCGATATGACGCGCTTCTGCATCCGCACGAGACGAAGCGGCAGGTGCTGTTCATGCCGACGTGGCGGACGTACGCCGTGGAGGGCAAAACACAGGCGGAGTTTGAGCAGACGGACTATTTCCAGCACTGGCAGGCGGTCATTTCCGACCCGAAGCTGGAAGAGCTGCTGACGAAATACGGCTATGACGCCGTGTTCTACCCGCATTTTGAGGTGCAGCGCTTCCTGTCCGCCTTCCACACGGAGAATCCGCGCGTCAAAATCGGCGCGCTGGGGCAGATGGATGTGCAGACGCTGCTGATGGAGTCCGCGCTGCTGATAACGGACTTCTCCAGCATCCAGTTCGACTTCGCGTATATGCTCAAGCCCGAAATCTACTACCAGTTTGACGAGGCGCGGTACTGGGGCACGCACCACGACCGCGGCTATTTCGACTATCGCGTGGACGGCTTCGGGGAGGTCGTGACGACGCAGGAGGCGCTGCTGACAGCCATCGAAGCCGCGCTTGCGTCGGAGTGCGCCGTCACGCCGGAAATGCAGAAGCACATCCGCGATACCTTCGGCGCGCTCGACGACCACAACTGCGAGCGAAATCATCAGGCAATCAGGGAGCTGATGTCATGAAAGCAAACGACGGGCAGGCGAACCTCATTCTGCTGGACAGCGCGCCGCAGCCGGAATGGAACTTTGCGGCGCTGATGGAAGCGGAGACAGGGGAAAAGTGGAACATCTGGCACATTGACAGCCATTTTTCGGACAGCGCATGGAAGAAGAAGGCGAAATTCTTCCTTTTTCCGCTCAAAGTCCTGCGCCACCGCAAGGAATTTGGCACCATTCTGTCCTACCAGCAGTTTTACGGGCTGTTTTTCGCTTTTTACAGCGCCATTTTTCACCTGAAAAAGCACTGCCATCTCATCGTCACCACGTTCATCTACCGCCCGAAGCAGGGCTGGAAGGGCAAACTGTACGCGTGGTTCATGCGCAAGGCGGTGAACAGCCCCGCGCTGGACAAAATCGTCTGCTTTTCCAGCAGCGAACCGGCGTATTACCAGTCCATTTTCGGCACGGACAAGTTCACCTATGTGCCGCTGGGGCTGGGCGATTTGAACCGCGGCGGGCGCATTCCGCAGGGGGAGGAGCGATTCATCCTCGCGGCGGGAAAGAGCAACCGCGACTATGACTTCCTTGTGGATGCGCTGAAGGACACGCCGTATCAGGTGCGCATTCTGTCCGACGCGTACAACCACCCGAACCCCGGCAGCAACATCCGCATTTATCACGATGTGTTCGGCGAGAAGTACTATCAAATGCTGTCAGAATGCTGCTGCGTGATTGTGCCGCTTGCCGATGCGCGCATTTCGGCGGGGCAGCTGGTGTTCCTGCAGGCGATGATGTTCGGCAAGCCGATTATCACCACGGAATCGGACACCGTGCGCGACTACATTGAATCGGGAAAAAACGGTCTGATCATTCCCAAACAGCGTGATGCGCTGCGGGACGCGGTTCGCCGGCTCTACGAGGATGAAGCGCTGTACCGCGGCATGGCAAAGGAGGGCAGATGCCGATTCTTGGAAAGCTATTCTGTGGCAAGCATGGCGCGGCAAATTGGGTCAATCTGGCGGAAGCTGGACGAAAAGAAATGCTGAAAAAGGACATTCAACCGCGCCCGGCGTATCTGAAATGGGCGTATATCGGCATGATGACCATCGGTTTTGTGGATGGCGGCGGATTTCCACTGCCGTGGTTCACAAAATATGTGATGCAGATGGGTGTGCTGGGGCTGGCAATCCTGTTCCTGCTGGTGTCGGGCGACTTCCGGCGGCTGAAAACGGTGGGGCAGTTTGCGGTCATGTTCGGGCTGCCGTTTGTGATGATGGTGTCGCTGTCGATGCTGTACTGGGCATTGGACTTTCAGCAGCTTAACTACATGTCGCGCGGCTGCTCGACGATTCTCTACCATGTCATATCGCTCAGCGCGATGTGCAGCGCGGTGTACCTCTTCGGCCGCAGGAGCATTGACTATACGTTCTATGCCATGTGCGCGGGAAATATGGGCATTGTACTGATGTCCATCAAGGAGAACGGCATCGGGGCGTTTGTGACGGGGCTGATTGCGTTTGCAAAGTCCGGCGGGATTGACACGAACGCCGCCATCAAGGCGCTGGAAGTGCATGACCTGACGTTTGCCTTCGGGCTGATGCTGCTGTTCGCCCTGTGCTGCGAGCGAGGCAAAAAGCGCCTGATTTATGCCGGCTTATCGGGGCTGTTCTTCTTTCTGGGCCTCAAACGCATCGCGCTGATTGGCTTGGTCGGCGTGTTTTTGATGGGCGAGTTCATCCGCAGGAGAAAACCGAAAGCCCAAAGCATCCTGATTATTCTCATTTCCATTGGCGCCATTGTCATTTGCTTCGGGTATGTGTACCTGATTCAGTCGGGGCTGTTCAACGAAATCGTCCACGCGCTGGAGATTGACACGATGGGGCGCGACAGGCTCTATGCCGCGTTTCAGGAGGTCTACGATTTTTCCCCCGCCTTCCGAGGGTATGGCATTGGCTATGTTACACGCTATATCAGCATCATGACGGAAGCAGGCGTTGGCGTATTCGGCACGCACAGCTTCGGCGGAATGCACAACGATATTGTTACCATGTACATCGAGTTAGGCTTCTGGGGCTTCGCGTTCTGGATTTGGTACAGCTGGAACGGGCGCATTGTGTGGTGCCAGAAGGAGTTCGGGATGCAGACAGCCCTGCTGCTGCTGTACGAAACGATTTACGGCTTCATTACCTACGCCACCGACAACACGGTGTTCTACTGCTATATCAACACGGTCTTTATGCTGCTGCCGATTGCGATGGCGATTGGCGAGCAGGAACAAGGCGAGGAGAAAGGCAAGCATGAAAGAAAAGAACCGGAAACGAGCAAGGAGCGGCGTGTGGTCGCTTCTTGAGCGGATGCTGCAGGGTGTGTGGAGATACCGCCTGCTTTGCCTGCTGCTGATCATCGCGGCGATGGTGACCACCAGCGCCCTGATGCATCCGGGAAAGCTGCAGTCGGCAACCGCCCTCATTGCCCTGAACTATGAGGAAGCGACAAGGGGACTTTATCCGAATCAGACGCGATTCAACATTTCGCTGCTCAAGTCTGACGAGGTGCTTTCGCGTGCGCTTGAAAAGGCGGGCGTGACGAACATGGAGCCTCTTGCGCTGGCGGAGCACATCAGCGTAAGCGCGTCAAGCGTCGGCGGCATGTCGATTGATTCCGGCAGCGCCAGCGCCTACAAGATTGCCACCACCTACACCGTCTCCTACAAGCGCAATGAGGAGCTGCCGGCAAGCATCAGCACCGGCGACATGCTCCAGCTGATTATCGAGGCGTACAAGGAAGTGTTCTACGAGAACTACACCTACGTCGATACGGCGCTCAATCCGAACTGGGATGAACTGGATGAACTGGAGTATGTGGAAATCGGCACATTCTTCGAGAAAGAAATCGGCAAAGTCAGCCGCTTTTTGAAGAGCCGCGCGAACGAGAACGGTACGTTCCGTTCCTCGGCCAACAACGAGACGTTTATCTCTTTGCAGAAGAAGGCACAGAATTTCTCTAACATTGACCTTGAAAAGTACACCGCGTATGTGCGGCAGAGCGGGTTATCCAAAAATCGCGACCGCTATGTGTCCAAGCTGAAATATCAGAATCAGCTGCGCAACATTGAGTATCAGAAATTCATGAGCCACTATCAGAACCATCTTGCAACGATTGATATGTACGATTCCGCGCTGACAAGCGTTGTGCTGATTCCGACGCTGGATACGCAGGCAAACTTCTATATGTCGCGCACGAAGGTGGCGATTGACTATCAGGCAAGCTCTGCTGAGACGGAAAACTTCCATGCCCATGATACAAAGGAGAAAATCAAGGACAATGAGTACACCATCGAGAAGATGCTCGCGGAAGACGCCAATGCGGCGGAGAACATCGTCACGGCGGAGATGCTGATTGATACCATGAAGACCAAATTGGCGGATTTGATTGAACGCACAAATGTCATCAACCGCGAGTATGTCCGCTATAAGACGCGCAACTACCTTACCGTGTCCTATGGGCAGATGAGCGCGATGGATGAATACAGCATCAAGTGGTCGATCTTGATGGGCGGCGTGACGTTCTGCGTCTGCTGCGTGCTGTTGCTGGTGATTGAGGGCAGAAAAAAGCATGAAAAAGTTTAACATCATCCGCTACTTAAAGCGCTGGTGGCCGCTGATTGCGCTGATGTCCATCTTTGCCGGCGCGTTCTTCATGCGCTATGCCAGCAACAATCAGGCGTACACGGCGCAGGCCGTCATTAAGTACACCTACGACGCGGCGTCGGAGGGCTTAACCCCGAACGGCGAGCCGCTGGACGTTTCCGAAATCTTTTCCTCGACGGTCGTCAAGGAAGCGATTGAGCGCCTCGGCTATTCCGTCAACGTCGATACCATCCGTTCCGGCGGCACGGTGACGGGCATCACCCCTGCCGATGTGCAGACGCGGCAGGATGCGCTGGCGGAAAAAGGTGAAGAGGTGGAGGAATACTATCCGACGGAATACACCGTCAAGCTGACTGTTGGCAGCAGCCGAAGCGCTGAGTTCGCGCGCTTGATGCTGGATGAAATTTTGAGCTGCTATTTTGCCAGCTTCGGGGAGAAATATGTGGATTACTCCACCATCCCCAACAACGCGGAAAACGTGCTGGCGGGCGGTTATGATTACATTGAGCAGGCGGAAATTCTCAGCAATTCCGTGGATGAGATTATCGCGCAGTTAGGCAACCGCCAAAGCGCTGCGCCGGATTTCACCTCGTCGCGCACGGGTCTGTCCGTCTCCGACCTGTTTGATGAATACAGCTATATCCAGTCGGTGCGGATTCCGTACCTGTTTTCGGAGATTTTGGGCGAAAGGCTGACGCAGAACCGCGAAATCCTGCTGAAAAAGTATCAGGCGCGGTATGCGAATTACATGCTGACAAGCGGCACCGATGGCGACAAGGTGGCAAGCGTCAAGGAAGTCATCGAAAGCTATGGCAATAAGAACAAGGAAGGCTCGCTGTACTATGCCGGAACGAACGGCACGGACACGAATGGGCAGAACGGCCTTGTGCTGAATGACGTCTATGAGGAGCATGATGAGGACGGCAAGATTAAAGACCGCACCACCGTTTACGATATGCTCATCAGCGACTATGTGACGCTGCTCAACCGCAAGTCCGACAGCCTGATTGATGCGGCGTACTGCCAGTACATCATCGACACCTTCTCCAAGGCGCCGGACGCGACGGAGAACACCGCCGAAGCCCGCGCGTCGGTGGAGGCGGAAATCAGCGCGCTGCAAACCCGGCTGGATGACCTCTATCAGGTGCTGCTGGTGACGATGGAGGAGTACAACGAGTACATGGGCGCGGTGAACGTGGGCGTGCTGTCCACCACAGCGGTGAGCGCGCGCGTCAACGTCAAGCTGTACATGATGTTGGGCGTTGTCGTGTTCTTCATCCTCGGCGTCTGCGGCGCCATCCTGCTGGGGCGAATCCAGGACTTCGTGGAGTACCTGTTCTTCACCGAGCAGTCGCTGGAAATGCCGAACCGTACGGCGTGCGACCTGTACATCAAGAACAACACCGAGCGCGTGCTGGGCGACGACAACGTGTGCGTTGTGCTGGAGCTGACGAACCTGAGCCACATCAACAACGAGCTGGGGCGCGTGAAGGGCAACGAAGTGTTGCGACGGTTCGCGGACTTCATCAAGGAAGCGTCCACAACCTGCGGTACGGTGTATTACAACGGCGGCTGGCAGTTCATCGGCTTCTTCGAGCAGTGCCGCCGCGAGGACGCGGAGAGCTTTGCGGACTACATGCACCGCCTCGTGCACGCCTACAACGAGGAAAGCGGCGACGCGAAGATGGAATACAGCCTTGGCATGGCGGAAAGCCGCACCGCCAACGCCCATACGCTGCGTACCCTGCTGCGCGGCGCAATGATGGACCGCAGAAAGCAGGAGGACTAAGCCATGAAAAAGTGGAAAAAAGTGCTGCTGTATGTGCTGACGGTGCTGCTGGTGATGGCGGGCGTTTGCGGATACTTCCTCTTCCTGTATCCGCATGAGCAGGACTTTGTGGAAAGCTACTACAAAGTACAGTCGGATAAGCTGACGAGCCATCTGCGGATTGTGCAGCTCTCCGACCTGCACCTGCGGGAGTTCGGCGAGAACAACTGCGATTTGGTGGCGCGGATTCGTGCCTTGAAGCCGGACATCATCGCCATCACGGGCGATATGAACGACAAGAAAAGCGACGACACGCACGTCGTGACAGACTTGTGCGCGCAGCTGGTGGAAATTGCCCAGGTGTACTATGTGCCGGGCAACCACGAGTGGCCGAAAATCGTGTTCGAGGGCAGCACACTCGCGTCGGATTTGGAAGCGCTGGGGGTGCACTTTCTGGCGGATAAGTACGAAACTGTGACCATCGGCAGCAATACGCTGCTCATCGGCGGCATTGCGGAAGCGCCGGTATCCTATGAGAAGTACGCCAGCGGATTTCTGGAGGATTTCGCCGCCCAGCCGGGCTACAAGATGCTGCTCGTCCACTATCCGGAATACTACGCGGAGGATACGGGCGCGCTGATTGGCAAGGACATCGACATGGCGCTCTGCGGCCACGCGCACGGCGGTCAGGTTCGGCTGCCGTTCCTCGGCGCGCTCTACACGCCGGATCAGGGCTTCCTGCCCGATTTGACCGAAGGCGTGCAGACGATTTCCGGCACGAAGGTCATCATCAGCCGCGGACTGGGGGACGACGTGGGGCAGATTCTGCCGCGCATCAATAATCCGCCGGAACTGGTGATTATTGACGCGAACTGGTATTGATACCTTCATTTTCAGGAGGATGGAATCAATATGCATGAAGCAGACAAATTGGTCAGCGTCATTATTCCGGTTTACAAGGTGGAAACGTACCTGCCGATGTGCGTGGACAGCGTGCTGAATCAGTCGTATCGTAACTTGGAGGTTATTCTGGTGGACGACGGCTCGCCGGACAACTGCCCCGCCATCTGCGATGACTATGCCAAAAAGGACAAGCGAATCCGCGTCATCCACCAGAAAAACGCGGGGTTGTCAATGGCGCGCAATGCCGGATTGGACATCTGCACAGGCGACTATATCACCTTTGTGGACAGCGACGACGCGCTGCATGTTGCCTTTGTGGCGCGCTTGTTGGCGGCGTGCGAGGAGAACGGCGCGGAAATCGCTGTCGGGGATTACATGAAGGCGACACCAGCGGAATATCTGCCGAAAATAGCCGCGCCGCTGGCGAATAAGCCTGTGCGCGTGGTGGATGGGCGCGAGGCAAACATGATGCTTTACCGCAGGTCGGAATGGGTGCGGATGGTGACGGCGTGGGGGAAGCTGTTTCGGCGCGAAATGCTGGAAACGGAACGCTTCCCGGACGTGAAGCTGCATGAGGACGAGGCGCTGATATACAAGCTGCTTTACCGAAGCCAGCAGGTGGCAATGGTGGATGGCGCCCTGTACCTCTACACGGCGAATCAGGGCGGCTTGATGGCGAACCGCTTTACCCCGGAGCGCATGACGATGCTGGATATTCTCGATGAGCGGCTGACGTTCTACCGCGAAAACGGCGAAACCGGCGACTTAATCCGCTTTACGCAAAACCGGCAGTTTATGTTTGCGGCAGAATACTATCTGCATACGGCGGATAACAAGCCTTTCCGCCGCAAGGCGCGCAAAAAGCAGTGGGCGCTGTATTGGCCGCTGATGCGCTCCTCGTACTGGCTGCGCAGGAAACTCGTGTATACCTATGCCATGCTGCTGCCCGGACATTTCAAGAAGCTGTATTTCTAAGGCACCACCTCATTTGTGCGGTGTTACCCTAATGCAGCGGCTGGAATCCACGAAAGGAAGAAAAAGGATGAATCAAGTCAGCATCATCATTCCCGTGCACAACACGCCGGAGGAATATCTGCGCGAATGCTTGCATTCCGTTCTGCGGCAGGATTACACGAATTGGGAAGCCATCCTGATTGACGACGGCTCGACCAGCGGCGCGGAGCGTATCTGCGACGAATACGCGGCAAAGGATGCGCGCTTTTGCGTGATTCATCAGCGGCAAAGCGGCGTTTCGGCGGCGCGCAACGCGGGCATGGCGGCGGCAAATGGCGACTGGCTGATTTTTCTGGATTCCGACGACTGGTGGGAGGACAATCTGCTGTCATCCGCAATGAAAAAGCTGGCGGAGGAACCGGCGGATCTGCTGGTGTTTAATTTCAAAACGTTTTCGCAGCAGAAAACGGACGAGACAGCACCGCCCGCAGAAAAGAAGCGGCACGTAGGCACCTCCATAATGGAGGAAATGCAGCTGGGCTTGCTGGATCGGAATGAACGGTATGCTGCAAACTACTTTGGCGGACCGTGCATACAGCTGATTCGCCGGACAATCGTCGTCGAGCATCAGCTTGCGTTTCCGGAAGCGATTCATCAAAGCGAAGATGCGCTGTTCAATATGCAGATGCTGGAGTACGTCAAGTCCGTGGATTTTCTGCATGAAACGCTGACAACGTACAGGGTTTGGGGCATGTCATCGTTTCAGCGGTTTCATGCGGATTTGCCGCAGCAGATGGAGCAGGTGAATCAGCAATTCCTGACATTCGGGAAAGTGCACCACAAGGGCGATTTCTATTGGAATGCCTATGAAGTGTGGCTGATGGAAACCTACATCCGCCTGCTGAAGCGCTACTTCTATCACCCGAATAATCCGCAGTCGGAGGCGGAGAAGAAGCGGGCATGGAAGGCGCTGCTGACAACCTGCCCGTCGCTGAAGCAGCTGCGCCGCGCAAGCTGGAAGAAGATGTACCAGTCGCGCAAGTCATATCCGCTGCTGCTGTTTTTCCTGCTGTACTGCCGCTGCTACGCGCTCAATCGGCGCGTGATGGAATGGCTTCTGCGGACGGACAGATACTGACAAAAAAGGGTTCTTCGCGGAAAGTTGGGGGAAGAGCAGCTTGGGGGCGCTCCTGCGGGAGCGCAAAGTTACTGGCAGGGACGCTTCGCTGCCTGCGCCTTTGTTGGCGGCTTCCTTGGGATTGGTCGGACGCGAAACAGTTGGGGCGTTGCCCCAAACCCCACAAGGGACGCTGTCCCTTGACCCTGCAAGGGGCAATTGCCCCTTGACCCCTTTTCGCGATTGAGTTGGTCGCGCTTTCATGCTCCTTCCGCGTGTAGCTTTTTGGGGCTTCGCCTAAGCCCTTGTTTGTTTCCCCCCAAGATTCCGTGAAGAACCCAAAAAATACTTTTCCGCGGGCGGGAACAATCCGCCCGCCTTTTTCGTCTGTTAGAGTGCAGGGCAAAAGAAGCCCTGACATTCCCCCACAAGGAGAAACACGAATATGAAGAAGATGCTTGCAATCCTGATGGCGCTGCTGATGGCGGCGCTGCTGCTGCCCGCTTATGCCGAGGAAGGCGACGTGGCGGAAATCGCGGAAATTGCCGGGACGGTGCTGGAAATCGGCGAAGAATCCATCCTGCTGGAAACGCCCGAAGGGCAGCTGATTGAGGCGATTCTGACGGCGGACACCATCCGCGAGGGCAAGGAAATCGCGGTGGGCGACTTCATCCACGTCATGTACAACGGGCAGATGACCCGCTCCTACCCCGCGCAGGTGACGGCGCAGCACATTGGCTGCTACGTCCTCACGGGCACGGTCAGCGACATCACCGACGAGGGCTTCACCCTCACCACCGATGAGACGACCTACATCGTTCACGCGACGGCGGAACAGCTGGCGCAAATCACCGATGGCGCGGAAATCAACGTGTATTTCAGCGGCGTGATTGCGATGAGCCTGCCGGGGCAGATCAGCGCCGAGCAGATTACCGCGGCGGAGGAGGAAGCCGTCCTCACCGGCACGGTCGTCGAGGCGTACATCACCATGGAAACCGCGGATGGTCAGCAGATTCAGGTCAACCTGACCTCCCTGACGCAGCTGCCGGATGGCATTCCGGACTTGGGCGAGACGGTTCGCGTGACCTACAATGGGCAGATGACCCACTCCATCCCCGCGCAGGTGACGGCGGATACGGTTGATATTGCCGTGACCATCGACGAGCTGGCGGGCGAAATTGTCGAAATCACGGGCGACGGCATCCTCCTCCAGACGAAGGACATGCAGGTGCTGGTCAACGTGGACGAGGGCACGGTCTACGAGACGGACGGCGAACTCGCGGTGGGCGACTACATCCACGTCCTCTACGACGGCATCATGACCCGCTCGCTGCCGGCGCAGGTGTACGCGCAGAAAATCGGCTGCTACAAGACCACCGGCACGGTCAGCGAACTGACGGAATCCGGCTTCCTGCTGACGACGGAAACCGACGTGGTGCAAGTCAACGCGGACGCGGCGCTGCTGGACGGCATGGAGAACGGCATGACCGTGACGGTCTACTCCAACGGCGCGATGACGATGAGCCTGCCGGGGCAAATCAGCGCGGAAAAGATTGTCAAGGCGGAGTAATTGCACATTGAAAAACGGCGCTCAGCAGGGGAGAAATCCCGCTGAGCGCCGTTTTCTGTCAGTCCTCCGGAATATTGATGCACGCGCCTTGCTTGAAGTCGCTCGGCGCAAGGCACGGATTTGCCCGCAGCAGCGCCGACAGCGACACGTTCAGCAGCAGCGCCGTCGTCTCCATCGTCTCGTCCTTGTCCAGCGTGTATGTGTTGCCCGGCGGGCACGCCTGATTTTCCGGCACGCACAGCACCTGCCCTGCCTGCAGCGCGTCCAGATTCACATCCGGATTCGCGGTTTCCAGCGTATGGCGGTTGACGTCCTTTTTCAGCTGCACATCCGCCGCCGTTTCGCCCTGCAGCACCGTGTAGCGGTCAATCTCCGGGCAAAAGCTGATGTCAGGCGTTTCGCCGCCGGGGGTCGCGGGGGCGTTCATGTCGGCGGCGGGGGTATCCAGCGCGTCGTTCGTCGTGGTGTCAGAGGCATCGGGGGTGGTCGGCGCCGTGATGTTGGTATCGGGCGTTTCCGCCGCCGCGCCGGGGATGCACAGCACGTCGCCCACCATCAGCCGCGCCGGGTTGATGTCGCTATTCGCCTCCAGCAGATCCTTCAGCGGCACGCCCAGGCGATGCGCAATCAGGTAGAAGCTGTCCCCACGGCGGACGGTGTACTCATACGCGCACGTTTGACTTGTTGTCTGCGACATAAACTTTCTCCTCCTCGTTCAAGAGTCGGTTCAGTCTATGCGCGGGAAGCGGCGTTATGCCTGCAAAATCAGATTCGTAACCTCTTCCATGCGGCGGATGTCGCCCGTCAGCACCGCGCCGACCAGCTTTCCGCCTGCGGAATAGTACCGCGCGCCGGGCATTTCGCCGATTTCGTACGCGATATTCGCTTGACGGCCCGTATCGCCGAACGCAAACAGCGCCGTGCCGAAGCCGTGGAAGATGAGCGGACGCGGCAGCGCCTGATACGCCGCGTCGCCGCCCGCCGCGTTGATGCCCGCGATGCGCCCCATGTCCGCCGCTTCCGTCCACAGCGCGTAGCTCACGCCCATCGACGCGCAGTCGCCCGCCGCGTACACGTCCGGGAGGTTCGTGCGCATGTGGTCATCGACGGTGATGTGGCGCTCTGCCGCAATGCCCGCGTCCTTGGCGAGGCGGATATTTGCCCGTACGCCCGCTGATACGATAACCAGCTCCGCCGGAATGCGCGTGCCGTCCACGAGGGTGACGCCGGATGCGTCGATGCGCGCGGAATCCGCGTTTTTCAGCAGCTTCACGCCTTTGCCCGCCATGGCGGATTCAAGGTGCTGCGCCGCCTGCGCGTCAATCTGCCGCTTCATCAGCTGATCGCCGTGCTCCAGCACGGTCACAGACAGCCCCGCTTCCGCCAAGGACGATGCCGCTTCCAGCCCCAGCACGCCGCCGCCGATAACCGCCGCGTTTTTTGCCGTTTTCGCGATTTCCCGCACGCGCGCCACATCGCCAAAGGTTCGCACGGCGACGACGTTTGCGCCGTCCGCGCCCGGAATCGGCGGCACAAAGCAGCTTGCGCCTGTCGCCAGAATGAGGGAATCCCAATGGAAGGGGGTACCGCCCGCCACGAGCGTTTTGCCGACGGGGTCGATGGCAGTCACGGTTCGCCCGGTAAGAACGACAATATCCTTTTCGTCATACCACGCGGCGGATTCAACCGCCAAATCATGCGCCGTCACCTTGCCCATGAGCTGCTTGGTGAGCATCGGGCGGCTGTATGGAAGGAAATTCTCGGCGGAAATGAGGACAATCAGCGCGTCCCGCTGGGTGTTTCGGGCGGATTTTGCCGCTTCGAGGGCGGCGATGCCTCCGCCGATGATGAAAATCTTTTTCATGTTGATGTATCCTTCTTTGTTTATTGCGTTTATTTGTTGCAGGGGGAATCGCCTCTGCGGAGGCGACCAAAGGGCTTTCCGATCGCCCTTTGGAAACCTTCGGTGCCCCTTCGGATGTTACTTGATTTATATTGGAAGTTTTTTAGTTTGTGTACCTTTCGTTCTTCCAATAAACATAACCATATAGTAACATGGGAGTGCGCTGCGAAGGGGTCAAGGGGGCGATCGCAAAGCCCCCTTGTCGCCTCCGCAGAGGCGAAACCTCTTGCAATAAAAGTATACGCTGCTTTGCTTATAACTGAAACAAAGCAGCGTAAAAAAATCAGAACAAGCCCACAATTTCGCCGTTTTCGTCCACGTCAATCGCTTCGGCGGCAGGTACCTTCGGCAGCCCCGGCATGGCGATAATATCCCCCGCGAACGCCACCACAAAGCCCGCGCCCGCGTTCAGCCGCACTTGCCGAATGTGCAGCGTGTGACCCACCGGCGCGCCCAGCAGCTTCGCATCATCGGAGAAGGAATACTGCGTTTTCGCAATGCAAACCGGGCATTCGCGCCAGCCTTCGTCCTCCAGCTTTTGCAGCTGCTTCAGTACGCTGCCGGCGAATTCCACCTTTGCCGCGCCGTAGATGCGCGTCGCAATCGCCTCAATCTTGTCCTTCAGCGGCAGGGTGATGTCGTAGGTGTAGCACGGCGCTGACTTCGGCGCGCTGTCCACAATGCCGCACACCCGCGCCGCCAACTCCTTCACGCCGTCGCCGCCCTTCGCCCAGCCGTCGCAAAGCTCCACCGGCGCACCCGCATCCGCGCACGCCTGACGCAGCAGCGCCATTTCCGCCTCCGTGTCGCTGACGAAGCGGTTCAGCGCGACGACGACCGGGCGCTTCCACACGTTGCGGATGTGGTCGATGTGCGCCAGCAGGTTCGGCAAGCCCTTGCGCAGCGCCTCGACATTCTCGTGCGACAAGTCCGCCTTCGGGCAGCCGCCGTGGGATTTCAGCGCGCGTACCGTCGCCACCAGCACCACCGCGTCCGGGAAAATGCCGCTCATCCGGCACTTGATGTCCATGAACTTCTCCGCGCCGAGGTCGGCGCCGAAGCCTGCTTCGGTCACGACGTAATCCGCCAGACGCATTGCTGTCGTCGTCGCAATCACGGAGTTGCAGCCGTGGGCGATATTCGCGAACGGGCCGCCGTGCATCAGGCAGGGCGTGCCGTCAATGGTCTGCACGAGGTTGGGCTGAAGCGCGTCGCGCAGGAGCGCCGTCATGGCGCCTGCCGCGTGCAAATCACCCGCCGTAACGGGCTTGCCGCTGTACGTCCGCGCGACTTGCAGGCGGGATAAACGCGCCTGCAAGTCTTGCAAATCCTTCGCCAGGCAGAAAACCGCCATCACTTCGCTTGCGGCGGTAATGTCGAAGCCGTCCTCGCGGGGGCTGCCGTTGGGCTTGCCGCCCAGACCGCTGACGATGGCGCGCAATTGCCGGTCGTTGACATCCAGACAACGCCGCCACGTCACCTGACGCGGGTCAATGCCCAGCGCGTTGCCCTGCTGGATGTGGTTGTCCACCATCGCGGCAAGCAGGTTGTTCGCGGCGGTGATGGCGTGCAAATCGCCCGTGAAGTGCAGGTTAATCTGCTCCATCGGCAGCACCTGCGCCCTGCCGCCGCCTGCCGCGCCGCCCTTCATGCCGAACACCGGGCCGAGCGACGGTTCGCGCAGCGCCAGCATCGCCTTTTTGCCGATTTTCGTCATGCCGTCCGCCAAGCCGACGGAAACGGTCGTTTTGCCCTCGCCCGCGGGGGTCGGGTTGATGGCGGTGACGAGAATGAGCTTGGCGCGCATCTCGCTGCCCACGCCTAACTGCATGGGGTCAACCTTCGCGATATACTGCCCATAGGGGCTGATGGCGCCCTCGGGAATGCCCGCTTTTTCCGCAATCTCCTGAATCCGCTTCGGCTGTGCCGCCTGTGCAATCTCCAAATCCGTCGGCATGATGATGATCCTCCTGATTTTTTCCGCATGAAATTCAGCTATCCTACATTATTATACTGAATTATACCGTACATTGCAACAGTAAATCCGCAAAAAGTTTCGGATTATTCCCCGCGAAAATCATCCGCGTGGGATGCAAAAAAGTCGAAGTACGTCCGCACGGCGGGCAGCTCCGTCCACTTGCGGCGGACGACCGGGTCAGCATCCAAATCGTAGATGCGCGCGCCCCGCATCGCCAGCAGGAACGGCGAGTGCGTGGCAATGATGAACTGACAGCCGTAGAAACGCGCGGAATCCTCCAGAAACTGCATGAGCTCCAGTTGCCGTTCGGGCGATAGGCTGTTTTCCGGCTCGTCAAGCAGATATAATCCGCCGTCGCCGATGCGGCTGGTGAAACAGAACATGGCGCTTTCGCCGTTCGACTGCTCGCGGATGTTGCCGCCCATCTGCTTGCGGACGTAGGCGGATTGCGTCGAACGCCGTGCCAGATTCACGCGCTTGAGCTGGTCGTAATCCGCCATCGTGCGGAACGCCTGCGTCACCTGCCGGTCAGCAGCGTACTGCCGGAACATGTCTTCCCGCTGCGCGTCGATACCCTCGTTGAGCGCGCGCAGGTTCAGCATGTAGTCAAACACGTCGTCCGAGGTGATAATCCGGCTTTCAGGCGGCAGATTGCCCTGCACTTCCGCGTCGCACAGGGCGACATACTCCTCGAAAAACGTCGAGCGATTGTACCGTGCATCCCGCGTCAGCGCCAGCTTGTCCGCCATCACGTTCAGCATGGTGGATTTGCCCGACCCGTTGCCGCCATAAAGGATGGTGACGGCATCCATCGTCAGCACCGTCGGGTCGAATCGGGACAGCACGCCGAACGGATACACCGTGTTGTAGCACTGCCGCCGCGCGCCGTGGAAGTTGAAGGACTCCCGCTCCTGACTGGGGAACGTGAAGCTGCGCAGATACAGCATCATCAGCACCTCCTTTGCGGATAGTATACCGTCATCCGCAGAAAATTGCAAGCAAAAGGGGACTGCCCGCCCGGACAGCCCCCCCCGCTCATTTCGCTTCCGCGAAGTATTCCAGCGCCTCGCGAACATCCGCAATCAGCCCGTGCCGCGCCAGCACCTGCGCCAAGATGCCGAACTGGTCGAGCGTCAGCCGCCAGCGCATCGTCTCCTGCACGCGCGGACGCGTGTTATCCGCCATCGCATACCCATACGCCCGCACCGCCGTTTCCAGTGCGCCAATCATCGGGTACTGCGCCCGCAGTTCCCGGTCAAGCGCATCGCAATTCTGATACCAAGCATGTGTGCTGCACACGTCGTCGGGCATCTCCTCTCGCATCCGCCGCACCTGCTGCCAATCGCACCGCGCCGCCATTTCTCCCGGCGTCAGCAGAAGCTCCTCTGCCTGCCGTTCCCTTTGCCGCTGAAACGTAACCACCTGCATTCCTCCCTTCATCATAAGGTATGCGGGAGAATGCGCAAAAAGAATGCGCCGGACGGAATTCCTGCGGAAAAAAATTGCAGAAAAATACCGGAAAAGTCCGGAAACCCCTTGACGAAAACAAGAAAAACAACTATGATAATATATGTGTGCTTTGCGTCAAAGTAAAGGGGGGGAAGGTGGATGTATATGGTCGATTACGAGGGTACTATGCCCATTTTTGCCTACGCCTACCTGACCCACGACCGCCGCTGGACAGGCCCGCACGCCTACCGCATCACCATCTATCAGGATGACACGCTGATGTTCCGCACGTTCAACGAGCGGGAAGAGGTGCTGGACACCGATTTCTTCTATCTTGTACCGGGAACGGCGGCAAAGCTGACCGTGCAGATTGAACATGAGGGCTGGTGGATGGGCACGGTTCCGCTGCTGATTCAGGCGGATTCCAAGCCGCATAGCACGAGCATGTTCGGGTTTTCGGGGCATCCGATGTTCCGCTGCGAGGATTTAGGGAACATGATTGCGCGTGATTTCGGCAGCCACCGCGGGCAGCTGGCGCGTGGATTGTATTTTATGCTGGAAAACACGGCGATTCTGTTGCGGCAGAGTAATTTGATATTGAAGCTGGATAGTTTCGAGTGGGACTGGGCGAAGGCGCAGATATTTACGCCGGCATACGCACCGCCGGAGACGACCGCGCCGACGGTTCCGCAGAAGGAAAACGTGGGTTAAGGGCAAAAAAGCCGCGTAGCCCCAAAAGCAAGGATAACGCGCTCAAGCCGGGCGACAAAAAAAGGGTCAAGGGGCAATGCCCCTTGCGGAGTCCAGAGGCAGCGCCTCTGGT
>ERZ827156.1594-NODE-1594-length-26288-cov-17.396523_pt1 | contig 26288 bp, 44 predicted proteins | sample MGYA00519919_ERZ827156 | MGnify/ENA primary metagenome ERZ827156 (study PRJEB31778, sample SAMEA3449269) | human gut metagenome | biome: human gut; feature: human-associated habitat; material: faeces | place: United Kingdom | collected 2010/2012 ...
ATAGAGCAACGGCCTTCTAAGCCGTGGGTCGGGGGTTCGAATCCCTTCGGGCACACTTTTTAATTACATGGTGGGTATAGCGAAGTTGGTTATCGCGTCAGATTGTGGCTCTGAAGGCCCAGGGTTCGAATCCCTGTACTCACCCTTTAATGGGCTATCGCCAAGCGGTAAGGCACAGGGTTTTGATCCCTGCATCTCGTTGGTTCGAATCCAACTAGCCCAGCTTGGATCGTGAAGCTGTAACGATTCGGCTGGTCGCGATTTCCATTAATCGGTTTACGAATCGAAGATGTATGGGCTCATAGCTCAGCTGGTAGAGCACTAGACTTTTAATCTAGGTGTCCCGGGTTCAAACCCCGGTGGGCTCACTTTAATAATGAGAGTAAGAAGAACGCGTATGCGTTCTTTTTTTTGCTTTTTTATCAGACTTTCATTTTTATATGGAAGAAAAGGGTGGCTTGGAGTATAATGCAGTGTAAATAAAATATAATTATTCATTAGTTTGAATTGAATGGAGCAGAGTATGGGAAAGAAAAGGTTAAGAACTATTATGGACATTGCAGCCGCGTTAATGGCTGCAGCAGGAATAGTATTGGCAATATGCCCGGTTAGTATAAAAGCCGGTACTGATTCAGGAAAAGCACTTGAAGATGGAAAATGGCAGACAGTTAAGCTTGGAACGCAGTCGGACAAGATGAAAGATGCATCATATGACGCTGCGTCAGGGACTCTGCAGCTTAATTCGGGCAGCAATGGTAAGATGGCCAATACCGGGCAGTCAGGGTTTGTGATGTATTATACTAAGGTCAAATCAGACGATTACAATGTGACTGTAAGAGGAAGATTTCACGTAACAAAGGTAGACAAAGCAGATAATCAGTCTTCTTTTGGAATAATTGTCACAGACAGCCTTGGAAGCAAAGATACAAGTGCTGATTACCTGAATCAGGCCGAGATATGTGCAGCAACAAAAAATGAGGCAACAAAGACATGTATTCCGGGAATAAGAACTCTGTTTGGTAATATAGATGCGTCGGGAAAGAGTAATAATGGTGGCACGTGTGATGTGACGCAGTATTTTGACAAGGACGCAACAGTGTTTAAATCAGACAATGCAAAGAACCTGTATTATAATTTTGAAGTTGTTAAAGACAGCAACGGATATGTATTTAATTACTACAGTGATGACTGGAGTAAGATTAATTACTCAAAGCGCATTTATAATCCTGAGAAGCTTCTTAAGCAGGATAAAGAGAATGTGTATATAGGTTTTTATGCAAGCCGTATAGGGACTGTAGAGGTTACTGATATTTCTTATGAACAGCACACACCTACGGCAGAAGAAAAAGCAGCTGTTGATAAATCAGCGTGGGCAGATTATGACAAGGTATCGGTTAAGACATTTAACGGAACGACTACTTCATCCGATGATTACATATATCGTTTTACAGGTAATGTAAAAGGAACACTAACGGTAAAGGATGACCATGGCAATATATATATAGACGGGCAGGAGGTATCTTCAGGAGATGCGGTAAAGTTTGCATTGTCTGATAAGGGCATCAGCCTTCCGATGGGTGATACTACATTTATTACAACGGTTAAGCCATATGAAAACGCTATAAATGCAGATGGCAGCAGGGAATACTCCGACAGGCTTTTGCTAAAGGATTATTCACCTGTAGAGATAAAAGATAAAGTAACAAGAAAAGACGCAGTGGCAGCAGGAAACGGCATTGTCTATGTATCACCACAGGGGGCGGCAGATGCTTCAGGAACAAAGGAAGCTCCTGTAGATATAGCAACTGCGGCAGCGTATGCCAGGGCAGGCCAGACAATAGTTCTGCTTGACGGAACATATAATATGAAGACGGTGCTTTCAATTACATACAGCGTAAGCGGAACAAAGGATGCGCCTATTACGCTTAAGGCTGAGAATGCAGGCAGAGCAGTGTTTAATGGATCTTCAATTGCCAAATCATCGGATGCGGTAATTTCGTTAAAAGGTAATTACTGGAATATATACGGAATAGATGTATGTAACGCTTCAGACGGAACCAAGGGAATACATGTGTCAGGAAGCAATAATACAATAGAAATGTGTAACATTTATGAGAATGGTTCCACAGGCCTTCAGATAAGTTACTCCGGCGGTGAACCGTCAGAATGGTGGCCTTCGGGAAATCAGATTAAGAATTGCTCATCATATTATAATTGTGACAGTAAGCAGAATGATGCAGATGGATTTGCCGCCAAGCTGTCAGTTGGCAGTGACAATGTATTCGACGGATGTATTGCATATTCTAATGCTGATGACGGATACGATCTGTATGCCAAGGATACAGAAGGATATGGCCCGATAGAGCCTGTTACGATACAGAATTCACTTGCATATAATAACGGAATGCTTAAGGATGGAAGTAATTCCAAGGCGAGTGGTAATGGCTTCAAGCTTGGTGGCGAAGGTCTTACCGGAAAACATGTGCTTAAAAATTGTGTGGCATGGAATAACGGAGGTTCGGGAATAATGAGTAATAATGGGCCGGACTGCCGGGTATATAATTGTACGTCAGTGGATAACGGACATTTTTCAAGAACGGGCGGAACTGACAGCAGGAATAATTACCAGCTTACACCTAAGAACGGCGAAAAGTATTCAGGGAATACGGGATATGTCCTTGAAAATGTAATCAGCTTTTATACGGCGGCTGTTACCGATTCCGGGAAAATGGCATCTGACAAGTTTACACTTAAAGGACAGAATGAGGATGTCATCTACAAAACGAACAACTATATTTGTAAGAATATAGACAGCAGGGAATGTGTTAATAAGGATGGAAGCAAGGTATCTGCAGACTGGTTTGAATCAGTGGATTATAATAACATAGTTCCTACGCGTGACAGTGACGGAAGTATAGACATGCATGGATTATTTGTCCTTACGGATAAGGCTCCGTCAGGCGTAGGTGCAGTTATAGGTGCAGCAGATTCTTATGATACGGCAGTGATTAGTTCCGATGTTCCAAAGCAGAATAAAAATACCGGCAAAGGTGTAATATATGCAGTATTTGTGGTAATAATAGCAGCAGCTGCAGTGGCTTATGTGTGCGTTAAAAAGAAGAAGCACTAGGAACAGGAACTAGAATGAAATGGAGGCCTGCATGAATATATTTGACATAATCGGTCCGGTAATGGTAGGACCATCCAGCTCACATACGGCAGGGGCGGTGAGGATAGGATATATATCGCGGAAGCTTATGGGAGAGCCTGTCAGTAAGGCACAGATTAATCTGTACGGTTCATTTCTTGCAACAGGTAAAGGGCATGGTACAAGGAAGGCTCTTGTGGCAGGACTGCTTGGAATGAACACTGATGACATGAGAATACCGGACAGCTTCGAGATTGCAAAGGAGCAGAGGATGGAGGTGCATTTTGGTGAAGCGCGGCTGAAGGATGCACATCCGAATACGGCGCAGCTTATACTTACCGGGCAGTCAGGAAGGCAGCTTGAAGTGATAGGCCAGTCCATAGGCGGTGCAAGGATAAATATTGCACAGATTGACGGAATTGATACCAATTTCTCAGGCGATTACCCGACACTTGTTGTTCATAATCTTGACCAGCCGGGGCATGTTGCAGAGGTAACATCAATGCTTTCGCACAAAGGTGTTAATATAGCAACCATGCAGCTGTACCGCTCAAACCGCGGCGGCGAGGCTGTAATGGTACTTGAGTGTGATCAGGAGATACCGGAGGATGGCATCAGATGGCTTGAGAAGGTGGAAGGCGTGAAGAAGGTTACATACCTTTCGATTGAGTAGAATAAAAAGGAGACAGTTATGGCAGGATATCATTCCGTAAAAGATATTCTTACAATTTGTTCAGATGAAAAGCTTCCGATATGGAAGGTCATTATGGAAGAGGACTGCGTTGAGAGACAGGTAGTGCAGAGCGAATCATTTGCAGGCATGAGAGCCATGTACACTGCCATGAAGCAGGCGGACAAGTCATATGACAGCAGGCGCAGGTCAGCAAGCGGGCTTGCTGGTGGTGATGGCGAGAAACTTCACATATACAATATGTCTGATAAAAAGCTGTGCAGTGATTTTACGTCACTGGCAATGGAAAAGGCAGTTAAGATGGGGGAATCCAATGCATGCATGCGGCGTATAGTTGCCGCACCTACAGCCGGCTCATGTGGAGTTATACCGGCAGTGTTCATAGCGTATGAAGAGATTTTCAATGTGCCTGAGGACAGGATTGTTGAAGCGATGTTCATAACAGCGGGAATAGGAGCAGTAATAGCAGAGAATGCAAGCATAGCCGGAGCATCCGGTGGATGTCAGGCGGAGATAGGTTCTGCAAGTGCAATGGCAGCAGCAGGGCTTGCATATCTTGCGGGCGGTGATAATGACTGCATAGTTAACGCAATGGCGATGGCACTTAAAAATATGCTTGGCCTTGCGTGTGACCCTGTATGCGGGCTTGTTGAAGTGCCATGCATAAAGCGTAATTCTGCAGGCGCTGTCAATGCAATAGCATCTGCACAGATGGCACTTGCTGGTATAAGAAGTGCAATTAATCCGGATGAGGTGATTGATACGATGCGAAGAATAGGCAACGCAATGCCTGCAAGTCTCAAAGAGACGAGCGAGGGAGGTCTTGCACAGACACCATCAGCCATTAAGATAAAAGAGAAGCTTGAAGAAATATAAATGAAATAAAATAATAATCAACAGAGGAGTAATATTAATGTTTAATCCGGCAAGTATATTAAAGATAAAAGGTGCATGGGACAGATTCACGGCAAATCATCCGAAATTCCCCATGTTCTTACAGGCGGTGAGCAAAGGTGCAATAAGGGAAGGTACTATAATTGAGGTACATGTGAAGCAGCCGGGAGGCGAGGACATATGCACTAATGTTAAGATATCACAGTCAGACCTGGAGCTGTTTGAGGAGATTAAAAATGTCAGATAAATGTCTGGTTATGTTCTGCGGTGGTGTAGAGACACAGGAATTCTTCTCATATGAGCTTGCAAAGGAATTTGACAGGCTGGGTTACAGGATATTTTTCTATAATCTTATGAGTGATGAATTAAGCTTCAGGCAGCTTAAGGCGTTTGTTGAGGATGCACGAAGGGCAGGCAGCAGCATTTATATGCTGTCTTTTAACTTCAACGGGCTTGCGGGAGAGAGGTTCCTCTATGTTGATGACGGAAGCGTATTCTGGGATACACAGGATATCCCATGTATGAATATAGTGCTCGACCACCCGTTTTATTATCATAAGTATATTGCAAAGCTGCCTGTGAGATACCGCCAGGTGAGTATAGATAAGAATCACGAGGCGTATATGAAACGATTTTTTCCTGGAATAAAGCTTGCAGGTTTTCTTCCTCTTGCCGGTACAATGCTTGAAACCGGCGAAGACCTGATACCATGGGAAGAGCGTCCGATGGATATTGTAATGACAGGCAATTATACAAGACCTGAGACATTTGACAGGTACATAGCACATCTCGACAGGGAATATCGGGATTTTTATCATGAGATACTGGATGTGCAGCTTGCCAATCCGGACAAGACGCTTGAACAGATAGCAGAACCGATGCTTGTCAGGGAGCTTGACGGTCAGGGAAGTGATAATGGAAAGCTTTCAGATGATGATATAAAAAGCTGTTACGCCAATATGATATTTATAGATCTGTGGGCAAGATTCCATTATCGCGGAATGGCAGTTGCGGAACTTGCCGATGCGGGATTCAGGGTAGATGTGTTTGGAGCAGGCTGGGAGGCTTTAGAATGCAGATGTAAAGATAATATAATCTGCCACGGCCCGGGAGATTCAAAGAAGTGTCTTGAAGCACTTGCACAGGCAAAGGTCGGGCTTAATGTCATGCCGTGGTTTAAGGACGGAGCACACGACAGAATATTTAATACAATGCTTAACGGCGCAGCGGTTCTCACGGATGGCAGCAGATATCTTGATCAGATACTGACTGACGGAAAGGATGCCGTGTTCTACAGCCTTAAAGGACGGGATGGCAGGATGAGCGGACTTGTGGAAGGAGCACACAGACTGCTTAATAGTCAGTATGGCAGTAAGGTGGCACATGCCGGAATGGAGCTTGCACTTGCAGGACATACATGGGCGCACAGAGCCCGTACACTTGATGATTGGTTGACGTTAATGTAAAAAAATGCTATTATGGATATGTATTATGCTAAGGTTGTGGCCTGGCAGTTATACGGCCGGCGGATATGGCGGAATTGGCAGACGCGATAGATTTAGGTTCTATTGTCAACAGACGTGCAGGTTCAAGTCCTGTTATCCGCACTACAGCGGTTGACCGGGTGGGCAGTGCTAAGTTGCACGCCCACCCTTTTGTATTAATATATGTGGAGGAATGCGGTATGCCGAATTTATTTAAAGCAGCAGAAAAGCTAAGTGATGATGAACTTCGTACAGAGATTGCAGTCCTTCGCAGCGTGTCTTTATCAAGTGTAGCAGCGGAGACGGGAACAAGAGTTATAGGGACTCTTGCAAAGTGGGCTAATATGCTTGTGAGTCCGGCTAACAACGATGGAGAAGGAAGATTTGATTACAAAGTAGTGACGGTTGTTGACAGAATAAAGCAACAGTCGGAGCAGATGGCATCAATGAGCAGGGCTGAACTTAATGAGAGGCTTATGCATGAGGTATATAACAAATGCAGGGAACTTGATTCATCGGTAATACCGGAAGCGATGGACGTGGACACACTGTCTGTATGGATAACGCGTGAGGCGGGAAAGGTATTTGCAGAAAGAGATGATATATCACCTGCCAATATGTGTGTGTCAATCAAGGATAAGTACCATGAACAGATGCTTGCAAGGCTTCACAGGGAGCTTGCGGCGCAGACACCACAGCAGATTAAGGAAGCCGACAAAAAGATACAGATGGCGCTGAACAAGGTGCCGATAGAGATGATGCGTGAGCTTGCGAGAACCGTAAGACCGACAGAGTTTTCGGGTGCGGGACTGGGCAAGACGATAAGGCATGAGAATGGAACACAGAAACTTGCCATGGTAGTAACGGCTATGGGGTTTGAACCATTTGACGAGATGAGTCTCAGAGTCGGTGCAGCCTATGATATGATGAGAGGCTTTAACAGAATGCCGAGGATATTGCTTGCTGAGCTTGTGTGGATTATTGTTAAGGGATATGGAGGCAGGTTTACATTTGCAACAGACCTTCTGCCAAGCTTTGAAGGAGGCAGAGGCTATTCGTCTGATGAAGAGAAACAGTACTGGACGAGCCTTAACAGGCGTAAGGATTACATGAGCAGAATCATGCAGCAGAAAGGCGAGGAAGAGCAGCTGAAGCAGAAGTTTGAGAAAGCAACGGCTGTCTATAATGAACTCCTTGAGAGTAAGAAGCAGGCTGACATAGTCTGGGATGGACTCGAAGCTGTTAAGAATGAATATACAAAAGCCGATTCCACGAAGAATAAGGATGAGGCAAAAAAGTATTTTGCCGATGTTACAAAAGCAAGCAGAGACCGTGACTGGGCGCAGGAAAAGCTGTCAAAGGCAGAGGCACAGATGGACGGATTAGGTAATCAGCTTATGCAGAAGCGGGAGCTGCTAAAACAGATGAATGCGGAGTTTACTGAGGTACGTTCGGCAACTGACGGAATGATAGCAAAGCACAGCAGAGAGATTGAACTCCAGTGGAAAGCATATTTCTTCAGATTTACATTTGATGATGTAATATTCAGTACAATTATAACTACATTTACAAGGTCGGAGCTGCTTAAGCTTGAGGAGTACCTGAAGGAGATGCATGACAGCAGAAGACCTGATGCATATGGCTTATGGACCGAAGAAGAGGAGCAGGACGGAAAGGTTACGAAGTATAATGGAATTAAGTGCCTTGTGAGTCCGGGAAAGGATGCAACCGTAATATATTCAGGAACGTATATAAGGAAGATAACGGCATGACATGGGAAGAAGCAGTTGAACATATAAACAGTGTATCAAGGTATGGCAACAGACCTGGGGCTGAGTGCACAAAAGCGCTGCTTGCCAGACTCGGCAATCCGGAGAGAGAGCTTAAGATAATACACATCGCAGGGACTAACGGCAAGGGTTCTGTCTGTATGTATATAGCAGGAATGTTGAGAAGTCTGGGGCTTAACACCGGTGTATTTACATCACCGCATCTTATCAGGGAGAATGAGAGAATAAGGTTTAATGATGAGCTTATAAGTGATGAGGATTTTACGGATTGCTTTGAAAAAGTACATCGGGCAGAACTTGAGCTTCTGAAGGAGGGATTCGGGCAGATATCATATTTCGATTTCTTTGTAGGAATTGCAATGCTGTATTATGCAATGAAAAAGCCGGATGTTGTGATATTAGAGACAGGACTTGGAGGAAGGCTCGATTCTACTAATGCAGTTGAGAGTCCTGTGATGACAGTAATCACATCAATAAGCCTTGACCATGTTGCAATACTTGGAGATACAGTGGAGAAGATTGCAGCGGAGAAAGCAGGAATAATAAAGCATGGAGCACCTGTGGTATATGTTGCGGGTCAGGAGTATTCACATGTTATAGAAGAAAAAGCCGAAGCAATGGGAATTAAAGCGGCTGGCGTCGAAAAATCGCAATGTGAAATACATGAAATAGGTTCCAAACATATTGATTTTTCACTGGATAGCATTTATTATAAAGATAATGTTTTCAGACTTGCAACACCGGCAGTGTATCAGGTGATGAACGCAGCGCTTGCAATGACAGCGGTACAGATGCTGGTTGAGAGCAGATGCTTTGACAGGATTGCATATGACAGTATGGATCGTCAGAATTGTATCGACAGAATAAGAAGAGGCCTTGAAAGTGTTACATGGGAAGGCAGGATGGAGCAGATCTGTGAAGGCTTCTATATTGACGGGGCGCATAATCCGGATGGAATAGCAGCGCTGCTTGACACGGCAGCAGCCATGAAGAAGAATACGCGAGGGCGTTATGTATTAATGTTCTCAGCCGTCAATGACAAGGATTATGCGTCGATGATTAAGGAGATTTGTGACAGTAATATATTTGATGAATATGTCATAACTCAGATAGAAGGCGCAAGATGCCTTGATGTATCAAAGATAGCGGATACATTCAGAAGATATACGGATGGGCATGTGAATGAGGAACCGGATGTGGGACAGGCAGTTAAGAAGTCTGTGGAGTGCTTTGGCGGCAATGCTACAGTAATCTGTGCCGGTTCATTATATCTTGCAGGTGAAGTAAGAAAGGTGATGTTGGATAATGATAGATTTTGATGAAGAGATTAAGAAGTTTCAGCCTATCCTTGAAGTAGAGGATGCCGAAGATGCAATATATAACAAGGATATACCTGACATAACTGATGTCCTTGGCAAGATAATGGCTGAAGCATCAGACAGCAACAGCAATAAGAAGAATAAGTAATAATTACTGACAATAATTAGTTACTAAGTTGTATTGGAACGGAGACAGGGATGAAATGTTATAATTGCGGTGCACAGCTTACAGGCGATTCAATCTGCCCTAACTGTGGCGCTGACGTATCAGTATATAATGATGTAGTAAAAGCATCTAATGCATATTATAACCGCGGACTTGAGAAGGCAAATGTACGGGATCTGTCGGGTGCTATAGAGGATCTTAAGATGAGCCTTACATTCAATAAGGGCAATATCAGGGCACGTAATCTTCTCGCACTTGTGTACTGTGAGATGGGCGATGTCGTTGAGGCTCTCAGTGAATGGGTAATGAGTAAGAATATTAAGCCGGAGAAGAATCTTGCCGGCAGCTACATAACAAGGATACAGTCCAACCAGACACGATTTGAAGCGGTTACGCAGAACATAAGAAAGTATAATGTAGCGCTTGCAGCAGCTAAGGAAGGCAATTCGGATATTGCGATAATCCAGCTTAAGAAAGTTACGACACAGAATCCGAAGTTTGTTAAGGCACAGCTTCTTCTCGCACTGCTTTACATGAAAGAGAAGGAATATGCAAGAGCCAAAAAGTGCCTTAATCAGGTACTGAGGACTGATGTGAGCAATACGCAGGCAAGAAGATACCTTAATGAGATAAAGAGACTTGAGAGCGACAGAACGGCGGAAGCACAGGACAGTTTCCTGCCTAAGCTTAAGAGCAGGAAGACTGAGACGCAGCCGCTTAACGGTAATGATGTAATAATGCCGCATTCATCGTATAAGGAGCCAAGCAACGGAGCGATTACGATTATTAATATACTTGTGGGAGCACTTATAGGTGCGGCACTGATATGGTTCCTTATTACACCGGCACGATACAAGGGCCTTACAAGCGATTATAACCAGAGTATCCTTGAGTACAGTGAAAAGCTTTCTAACGGTAATGCGGAACTTAATTCACTGACAAGGCAGCTGCAGGATGTTACGGCAGAGAGGGATACGCTTAACCAGAAGCTTGAGAGCATATCAGGTGTTGATGGCAATAATAAGCTGCTTACGGCAGTTATTGATGCAGCCAATGCCTATATTGCTAATGAGCCGACAAAGGCAGCCAAGTATCTTGTTGATGTTGATGTAAGTTCGCTTCCGTCAGACAATGCCAAGAGCCTTTACAATACGATAGCCGCTGCAACTACTGCAAGCGCAGCTAACGAGCTGTATAACACAGGATATTCCAACTATTCGCGCGGCAGGTATGATCAGGCTGTTGAAGATCTTACGGTAGCATATAAGCTTGACAGTACCAAGGCAGATGCTGCATACTACAGCGCAAAGTGCTATGTTGCACTTGATCAGACAGAGAATGCAAAGAAGTACTATCAGTACATAGTTACTAATTTCCCAACGAGCAGATATATATCTGAAGCGACGACATATGTGTCAACACACTGACATATAGCCAGATAAATTCAATATAGCTACTAATGAACCCTTGTGCATCAGTAATGCACAGGGGTTTTTATGTTTATTAATGTGCGTAAAGTAACGCAGGATTGGAGCAGTGAATGAATTATTACTATATGGCAATGAGGGGCTCACTTGTGATTGGGCTTAATACTGATCTGGATCATCACCTTGCGGACGAGATACGTGAGGTTATAGACGAGGTCGTTGAAGAAAGAGGGATAAGGAGTATAATATTTGACTTTTCAAAGGTAACATTCATGGACAGTTCAGGAATCGGGCTTATTATGGGGAGATATAAGAAAATGCACCGGACCGGAAGAATTGCAATTGTGTCCCCCTGCAGAAATGTAGAAAGAATCCTGCAGATATCAGGACTTTATAAAATTGTTACTGTGTTTGGAGAGCTTGGTGAAGCAATTGAATCGTGTGAAGTGCATGATGACCAGATTTGTGCCGGGGGAGGACGTAATAATGCAAAATATTAGTGATGGCAATGCAATGAGAATGGAGATATCTGCAAGGTCGGATAATGAAAGCTTTGCAAGAGTTGTGGTAGCTGCATTCTGCACAAAACTCAATCCTACGCTTGATGAGATAGCCGATATAAAGACAGCGGTATCAGAAGCAGTGACCAACTGCATTGTACATGGATATGAGAATGGGCCGGGGGTAATAGTCATCAGATGTGAAATTGAGGAAGAGACGGTAACTGTAGTAATCGAAGACTATGGTGTCGGGATTGATGATGTGGACAGGGCAATGCAGCCTTTGTATACATCAAAACCGGAACTCGAACGCTCAGGAATGGGTTTTTCATTCATGGAGGCATTCATGGACAGCATTAAGGTGGAGTCAGAGCCGGGAGAAGGAACCAGAGTTATTATGACAAAGCAGCTTGGCAGCAGAGCAGTTTAACAGTCTATTGAGGGTGCAATAAGGGTGAAGTGAATGTGTGATTCTTATAATCATACAAAAGAACTTATCGAGCAGGCGCACAGAGGGGACAAAGAAGCCAGAAACAGGCTTGTTACAGAGAATATGGGACTTATATGGAGTATTGTAAAAAGATTTACGGGCCGTGGACACGAGCTTGAAGATCTTTTCCAGATAGGAAGCATAGGACTTATAAAAGCTATAGACAAATTTGACACATCTTACGATGTCAGGTTTTCTACTTATGCAGTTCCTACAGCATATAGGAAGTGCTAATGCCGTATTTATCACGTTTTTCAACTGCATAATTTAGTCAATGTCGCTAAAGTGACGCAAATATGTCATATATTTGTCACTTTGAGCGTCTTTTTTTATGCCAAAATTAAGTCAGGAAGAGAGGTAATGCGAATGTTTTCTGATGAAGTTAGAGAAAAAATCTTATGCAAAGAAGAATTACAAAAACTTGACTTAGTAACATTATCTCTTGTTATCCACGCAATCGAGGAAGTTTTAGAGGAGGCAGACAATGAACAATCCTTATCAAGCGGTGCCTATGATGAATAATTCTTATATGCAATCTCAAAATCCATATATGGATAGAATGAACTTTTTACAAAGTTATCAGCAGGGCTTACAACAACAGCCTATGCAGATGAATCAACAGCCTATGCCACAGCAGATATCAGGTATTAATGGCAGGGTGGTGCAGGCGGTTGAAAATATTAATGCAAATGAAGTGCCTATGGATGGTTCAATGGCATTTTTCCCTAAACAGGATATGTCGGAGATATATGTCAAGGGTTGGAATGCTGACGGAACAATCCGCACATTGACTTTTAAGCCGGTTTTAAATGATAAGACAGACATTTTATCAGGTGACACGAAAAAACTTGAATTTGACCTATCAGAGAAAGCTACAGAGGGCATTATGGCAAAGCTCAACGAACTATCAGAGAAAATTGAGCAATTATCTTTAGGAATGCAAAGAAAAATTTCGCGAACGCAAAACAAGGAGAGTGAAAAAGCATGAATGTAATGGGAATAATGCAACAGATAATGAGCAATAATTGGGTAATGGGAAATCCAATAATTAAGAATGCAATGAGCATGGTTCAAAGTGGAAACAGCAAGGGAATTGAGCAAATGGCAAGAAACCTATGCAAGGAAAAAGGCATTAATCCTGATGATGTAATGAAGCAGATTAGAGGTAATTTTGGGATATAGCATATGAGAGAACGTGCGCACGGCTCTTTATGAAATAAATTTTGGAGGTAAAACAGATGTTCAACACAGGAAATAATTGTCCAAGCGTACCTATTGTGGCGAATTTGGACGGAAACAACGGAAATAACTGGAATGACGGCTCATGGCTTTGGTTCCTTATCGTAGTATTTGCGATATTCGGGGGCTGGGGTAACGGCTTTGGTGGTTTCGGCGGTGGCATTAATGGCGGTGTCGGCAGTGAAATTCAGAGAGGTTTTGACAATCAGGCAGTTATCTCAAAACTTGACGGATTATCAAACGGCTTATGTGACGGCTTCTACGCTATGAATAACAGTATGCTCACAGGCTTCAATGGTATTAACACAAATATCATGCAGACAGGTTATGGCATACAACAGGCTATTAACGCTGATACAGTCGCTAATATGCAGAATACAAACGCATTACAGGCGCAGCTTGCTAACTGCTGCTGTGAGACAAGGGAAGCTATTCAGGGAGTTAATTACAACATGGCAACTAACACCTGTGCTTTGCAGAACACAATGAACAATAATACAAGAGATATTATTGACAGCCAGAATGCAGGCACCAGAGCAATCCTTGATTTCTTAACGCAGGATAAGATAGCAACACTCACAGCAGAGAACAATGACTTACGCAGAGCCGCTTCACAGGATAGACAGAACGCACTTTTGACTACCGCAATGACAGCGCAGACAAGTCAAATCCTTGACGCTGTAAGACCTACACCAGTTCCAGCTTATCCAGCCGCTTCACCTTGCGGACTTGGCAATTGGTCTCCGAACGTGTTAGCAAATGGCTATTATAACAATGGTTGTGGTTGCAATACAGGTTGCGGATGCTAAAACTGAATAATTGAGTATCTTAATTGAGTTTAACTCGATTATGTCTGCTATGCAGTATTACTTACAAACACAAAGGGCAGGCTATAATGTTTGCCCTTATTTTTATGAAAGAGAGGTAAAAATAATGGAAATAACAGGAATTGCGTTACAAACAGTTGCCGCCGGAGAAGATGTTGCATTTACAGAAACACCGGTATGCGGTAGTAAGTGTATCGTACACAGACAGGGTAGCGGAATTATCAAGTTAAGAGGTATTACAAATCAGTGCAAGGCAAGATTTTTAGTATCTTATAGTGGCAACATTCAGATACCTACAGGCGGTACAGTTGGAGCTATCTCACTTGCCATTGCAGTAGACGGAGAGCCTTTACAGTCAACACGAATGATTGTAACACCAGCCGCAGTTGAGAATCTATTTAACGTATCGGCGCAGGCATATGTTGATGTGGATTGTGGTTGTTGCAGTACCGTAGCCGTGCAGAATACGTCCACGCAGGCTATCGAGGTGCAGAACAGTAATTTGATTGCAGTAAGGGAGGCTTGATATTATGCATAAATGGGCTAAACAGATTATGGAATGTGTCAAGGCAAAAGTTGAAGCAATCGGATTAGATAACTTCGAGGGGCAGAACCTTGACGATTTAAAGGATTTTACAGAAATAGCAAAGAACATAGCTTGCTTTGACAAGGATTACAGAATTGTTGAAGCTATGGAAAAGTCAGAAGATAATGAGGACATTATGCGTATGCTTGAACAGTACGAGGATTATCCAGACAGAAGATACTATGACAATTACCGCTACAAGACAAGTGGCAGATTTGCACCTAAGGGCAAGGGCTCTTATATGCCACGAAGAGGTTATGATGAACCACCTTATATGCACATGTACCCAGAAGCAGAGCATATGAGGGATATGGATAGGGATTATGGCAAGATGTACTATACAGAGCCAATGTCCGAAAGCAATTACGACAGGGCAAAGAGAAACTACACAGAAACTAAAGAAATGCACAAGAATAACACACCAGAAGATAAGGAACACAAGATGAAGTCACTTGACAGCTATACTAAGGAACTTGCAAGCGATATTACAGGTATGGTGGCTGATATGTCGGCAGAAGAGAAGAATTTGCTTAGAACAAAGTTAAGCACTCTTGTATCTAAGATATGATTTTAAGGGCTATGAGTAGCAATATTCATAGCCTACTCATTGTACCTTGGCAACTAAATATAGACTAGTGGAATTGTGTATATTGAATTTTTTGCAAACTCATAGTATTATATAATAAAAACAATTAGGAGGAATTTAATATGAGGAGAAAAGCGGCGGTGGTAGCCATTTTAGCGGCGGTTACAGTAAGTTCTTTTATAGTTGGCGGTTGCGGACAGCAGAAAACTGTTGGCGATGTAATATCGCAAATCAGTAATAACAGTCCGGTAAGTAGCCCATCGGATACAGAATTTACTTACGGAGACAAGACTGTCAAATACTTAAGACATGAAGTGACAGAAAATGCTTCTGGGGAAAAAGTCCTTGTTGTTTATTACGATTTTACGAACAATTCAAGTGATAATGCAGTCTTTGACTATTCTTTCGATGACACCTGCTTTCAGAATGGCGTTGAAATTGAGCATTCTATGTGGCATGTAAACGATGAATCAAGAAACAGTGGCAAAGAAATTCAGAAAGGCGTTACTATAACAGTAGCTTCTTCGTTTGTATTAGAAGATAGCACGGATGATGTTACACTGGAAATAACACCTTTTGTGGGTGAAAGAAAACTTTTAACTAAAACTTTGACATTAGAATAATCGGTTAATTAACAAAATATTTATTCGCTGGTGGAGCGTATCGAAAGGTGCGTTCCATTTTTTATCATAACCACTTGAATTTTTGTAGCAACAAATTATTATAAAATGTAGCAACAAAAATTAAAAAAGTGTTGCTACAAAAATTAATAAAATGTAGCAACAAAAATAGCAAAATGTAGCAACATTTTAAAGGAGAGTGATTATTTTGTCATCTAAAACAGGCGGAAAAAGGAAAGATAACCCAAAAGATTACATGTTAAGGGTCAGACTTGATAATGAAACATTGGATAAACTGAATTATACAGCAGAAAAGCTTAATATCAGTTGTTCTGAGCTTGTCAGACGTGGTATTGAAGCTGAATATCTAAAAGCATTAAAAAAATAGAGTGTTCCGACTACCAATCAGAAAACACAAAAAATAAATACAAAGAAGCCACTAGCTGATATTTGGTTAGTGGTTTTTTAGTTATTTCCATTTTGGAAACAGCTTAGAAAGGAGAATACAGATGTTTTTTACGATTAATGATACAACATGGCGCATTAAATATGTAAACGCAAATAATAGGCAATTACAGCGGTCTGACGGCACATTGAGTGTTGGAGTTACAGATAGAAATACAAACACTGTCTATTTGTCTGATATGCTGCAAGGCGGATTTTTACGCAAAGTATTAATTCATGAGATTACTCACGCTATCTGCATGTCATATGACATATATCTACCAATTGAACAGGAAGAAATACTCTGTGATTTTGTGGCAACATACGGAGATGAAGTATTTAACATTGTTGATATGGTGCTTGGAGCAGTTAGGAGAGTAGGATAATGAGTATTGATAAGTTGTTAAAGATAGTCCAAAAGACTAACCCGACTATGACTAAGGAAAAATTGATATATGAGCTTAGTCAATGCCGGTACGTAAGTAAAGTATTAATGCATACAGAAGAATGTTGTAAGCTGGCAAAATAATTATTTGCCAGCTTTTTCTACACAATCAATAATATATCCACTTAATCCTTTGAATCCTTTTTCTTTAGCAATCTTAGACCAGACTTCCTTTTTGCCCTTGGGTGCCATTACTGTAATTCTATCATAATTTTTCTCATTCCAACGATTTTTTACTTCTGATGATGTTTTTGACTTTGCCATATAAATATAAACTCCTTTTTTTTGCTTTTGATTATACTACTTGTAAAAGTATGTTGCAATACTTTATAAAGTATGATATAATATGCATATAATCATTAGAAAGGTGGTATTTATATGGCTAACTTAAATAGCATAGGCGGGCTACATTACGAAATGATGAGGAGATGTTATAATCCCAAAAGCATAGCATTTAAAAGTTACGGAGCTAAAGGAATAAAAGTGTGCAATGAATGGCACAATAGAGATAATTTTAGGAAATGGTGTAATGAAAACGGATATACGAGAGGTCTAAGAATACAAAGAATTGATTCTAATTTAGATTATACACCACAAAATTGTATTTTAAGCAAAAAGAATACGCTAGATAGTGGCAAAAATACAGCGACTAGAAGAGTAAAAAAACACAGGCAAAATATAAAAGAAAAATATAATGTACCTAAAAAATATTCGGATTTAAGGTTGTATAGAATATTTGTAAGTATGCATAGCAGATGTGAAATAAAGTCTAATACTCATTATTATAATTATGGTGGAAGAGGGATTACAGTTTGCGAAGAATGGAGCGGAAAGGACGGATTTTTTGTTTTTTATAATTGGGCGATGGGAAATGGATACAATGACAAGCTTACAATAGACAGACTAAATAATAATATGGGATATAGTCCAGATAATTGCAGATGGGCTACAATAAATCAGCAAATGAGGAACAGGAGAAATTCAAAGAATTTCATATATAAAGATAAATTAGTAAATTTAAAAGATGTAGCAACCGAAAATAAAACAACTTATGGGAGATTATACAATAGAGTGATACAAAAAGGTATGACAATTGAAGAAGCATTAGATGATATAAAAAAGAATGATAAATGAAAAATTTTCAAAGCAAATTCTTCAAAATACCCCCCTATGTTGCAGATTTACAGAGGAAAATTTGATTTTTGGGTGCTTGAAAATTTGTTGAGCAAAATTGGAAAATTTTTTTCTGAAAAGAGTGAAGAATTTTAGGGTTAGACAAGGACCTGCCACCCTGCAACGGCTGAAAATTAGGCAGAGCACCGCCGGGGATTTTTTAACGCTGTAAAGCCGTATAAGCCCCATACAGCCACACAAGCATAAAAGATTAAGAATGCACTATAAGCATATTAAAACGCTTTAAAATGGCAAATACACGCTTGCTTTTTAATTGTAGCAAAATAAGACCGCCGGACAGCGAAAAGCCGGCAATACTTAATTCAATTATACAGCTTCTATACTGAATTTTCAAGGTACGCAAATAAAAGCATATAAAAATATATGCTTAATGCTTGCGGCTGGAATCAAACCATAGCAAGCCAAAAAGGGCGCAGATTGTACGCCCTTAAAATCAATTATTAAATTTGATATTGTGCAATGCTTGTATACCTGCTGCAAGTGTAATTGTCGACTTCATCCGGTTCACCCGCGTACCACAATATGAACCATTTATGCGCTGATGAATTGACATAAATATAAGGCTTTGCGCCTCTTATTCCGTATTCGTCCTGTATCGTTTTTATGTCGCTTTCATTGTATCTCATGTGAGTACCTCTATATTTTTAATATTCTCCCTTGCAGGAAAAACCGCCGCAGGGCGTTGAACCCTGCCGACCGCCTGAACGGATGACGGAAAGAAATCAAGCTATTTTATAATTGTTTTCTTTTGCATATTTTTTTAACTCTTCCAAGGTTTCAAAAGTTGCCACAGTTCCTCCAAATGATTTTGTTATTCTTTCAATCGAATACATGCCACAATCCCAAGCGCAAGCATAAAATAATAACCTACCGTTTTTTAATGTAAATAGTTTTCTCATAATAATAAACCACCTTTCAAATTTTATTATTATATTCCTACTGGAATAAATCCGCATCCCGGACTTGAACCGGGCAAGCTGCCGACCAGATGCGGAAAGAATTAGGCACAAAGTGCATTTACAAAATTTTCTGTTAGTTCTTCACCCTTAAAACTATGACCAAATTTATACATTTTTCTGCAATATGCAATATTCCCGAAAATACAACGCTCTCCGTTTTCTCTTTCGATTTCCACACACTCCGAACCGTCTGCAAAAATGCAATAAAAATATTTCTCGTTGCGTCCTGCATTATATCCCAGATACTCGCCATTTTTTAAACCGTAATAATTTCTAATAATCATAAAATCGCCCTTCTTTCGTTTGTTTTTCTGCACTCTGCTTTTTGGATGCGGACTTGTGACCGCCACGGGTAGCATTACAGAAAAGCCCCGAAGGGCTTAGCTGTTTTTTATAAATCATAGAAAACTTGGTCTTCTTTGTAGTATTCTTCCATTTCAACGGCTGCGGTGAATCTGTCCTGAACGCTGAAAGAATAACCAAAATCTTTGTTGTACATCTTGCTTGCTTCTGTTGCGATGTAGTAGTAAGCATCGATTGCTTTTTCTGTTTCGTATGTTCCCTTAATTGCTTTCTTTCGTAAGTTTTCGATTGTTGGAAAAATCATTCTTCTATACAAATCGCCATCGTTGGTTGCGTATAAGAATAACTCTCTACTTTCTTCTGTTGGATTGTAAATCATTGATTTTGTTCTCTTCATAGCCTTGTACCATTTCGCCGATTGTGATATAATCGGCTTACCTTTCTTTTTGATTGGTGGCGGTTCGTTCTTGGTAGGTGCGACCGCCTTTTTTATTTGCAAGATTATAATAGCATATACATTACATAAATGCAATACATAAATTAAAAAATATTGCAATATTATTATAATATGTAATCTCTTTATTATTGCAATTAATAAATGTAATTTAAGATTGACATATTAAAGCAATTAATATATATTTATGTAAAGCAATATTATTTATATACATATTGCAATAGATATATTAATAAGGAGATGCGAATATATGAACGATATGAAGGCATTAGAAAACTACAAAAGGCGCGTAAAAGCACAAAACGAAAGAATAAAGGAAAGCTACGACCGCATAAGCGTAACACTCCCAAAGGGCACAAAAGAACGCATACAGGCGCAAGGGTTAACAATTAACGGCTTTGTTAATGAGTTAGTACTTGCAGAGCTGGAGCGCTTGGAAACTCCGACAGATCCAACGAATCCGACAAATGACAGATCCGAAAAGTGCCCGTTTTAATTTTAAAAAATATGCAATTATGTATTGCATTTATGTATTGAATGTGTTATTATAATTACAGAAATTAAGAAAGGGCAGCCGAAAGGCTGGAAGGTGGAATTTATGCAGAAAGTAGATTTTGAAGAGCTTAAGAAACTTGGTTATGAAGAAGGTGCGAAGTTGCTTGAGGCGCTCGGATATGTGCGCGAAGACGGCGCAGACAGTGAAGCAGCCGGAATTGCCGAACGTGTCAGCGATGATTATTATACCCTTGCAGACGACAAGGGGGAAGAGCTTGACCGGGTAAGCTGGGTTATGTATTATAACTTAATCGGTGAGGCTGAGGACGAAGATATTGACGTTGTAAAAGCTGAATGGGAACTTCTTAGAGAGGAAGAGGATTAACAGAGAGGAGGACAAACATGTTTGCTACATTTTACAGTCGCCGCAAAATGACATTTGAGGAGCTGCAAGAGGTTCTGCAGCTCATGGAAGTACAAGAAACAACGGACAAATACACAGGTGCTTTAATGTCAATAAAGGGTAATTATGCCGATATCGATGTGAAAATTGATGAAGATGGTAATGTTATTTTAATTTAATATCATATAATTTTCAGGGGGGGAAGCCGTTCCCCCCCTTTTTTAATTTTAAAAAATATGGTATGTATAGGGTATCTATACCATATACATACAGTAGGTAGACATCTGTTTCTGTATATATATTATTAATAATAAACCTTTTATATTTTTTAAAAACCCTATAATCAATAATAAGCTTATATTTTTATTAAAATTAAAATACTATCATGATATACAATGCATATAATATAATTAAAATAATTTGTAAATTTTTAAAAATAATTATTGACAGATATATAAATGTGTTGTATTGTCAGTATATAAGATTTTTAGAGCATATATAAATAGCTCAGCACTGAAGAAAGTAATTTAATATTGAGTATATGCAATATAGCAATAATTATATTGATTATGCTATATTTGTATTACTTGATTATTTTATTGTTCTTTAAGTGCTGAGTTTTTTTGATTTTAAGAATAACCAGCAAAGGAGGCGGAGAGAATGAAGAAAGACGAAAATGCGCAGACAATAGCAAGCGTTGAAGATATGCCGACTGTAGCTGCGGACATTGTAACTAATTATTGCATTGATAACGAAATTGACGAGAAAGATATATACCCATCGATTTGGGCTGATATAATTACAGAGCTATATAATACTTTATTTTTTCCAAACCGTAATTTATTAAAAATAAATAAAAATTTAGATGTAAATAGTAAAAGTAGTATGTATGATTTTGATAATGTAGCATATGTATATAATAATATATATAAACGTCTTTGCAATAAACATTGTCAGGAAGTCACACAAAAAGGATTTTGCGACATGATAGGTATTGAGAAGCAGACGCTGTATAATTGGAGCAATGGGAATAGATCAAGCTCGAACTTTTTTGACTTGCATGAAAAAATCATGCAGGATAATGAAGAAAGTTTGTTCAATCTCATGAAAGACCGCCGCAACAATCCGATGAAGTACTTACCGAAGTTGAACAAGGTACATGCGTGGAACATGCCGGGCGTTAGGGAAGTTAGCAGACATGTAATAAATGACGCTGCGAGCCTTCCGAAATTGGGTGAAAATGTAGAACAATTAGAGTGTTCATCACCCTTGCAATTGAGCGAAAAAGATACACAATTCAATGAATAGCCGCAAGCCGCATAAATACTGAGCTTGCAATATTTTACCAAATAAACGAACTTCGCTAAACTATGGTTAGACGAAGTTAGAAAACGAAACAAATTGAATTGTGTGTAAATAGTACAGTATTCACACAATTAAAGGAACCCGGGGAGGGGGTTTATAGATACCACGCAATGCGTGCAATTAAGCCCCACAAACATTTTTTAAAACAAAAAGGCTTAGGAGTATATATGATTAAAATAACAACAAGACAATTAATCTTACTTGCAAATACATATAGCGTTAAGAGTATTACAAGAAGCATATATATAATTAAGCGTGGGAGAATGAAATATATGCTGGCAAGATTGATTTAGGAGGATTAGACAGATGACAGGCAATGAATATCAGAATATGGCTATGCAGACTAATGACAGAAAGGACAGCGACAGACTTAAGAGCATAATTAACAAGTCTGATATGGATATAGGCGGCATAGTAAACGCTGCATTAGGTTTATCCGGTGAGGTGGGGGAACTTAATGATATGCTGAAAAAGCATATATTTCATGAATCAGGGCTTGAAAAGGTGCATTTCAAGAAAGAGATAGGCGATATATGCTGGTATGTAGCTTTAATGTGTGAATCTGCCGGATTCAGCCTTGACGAAATCATGCAGATTAACATTGATAAGCTGAAAGCAAGATATCCGGATGGCTTTGATGTCTATAAGGCTAATAATCGTGAAGCAGGAGACATGTGATGTCAGATATGATTAATCACCCTGAACATTATAACCGAAGCGGTCGTAAAGAATGCATTGAAGAAATGATTGATATTTGGGGCGAAGAGAAAGTTGCTATGTGGTGCGAAATGACGGCATACAAGTATAAATACCGCATAGGTCTTAAGGATAATCCAATACAGGAACAGGGAAAGATTGATTGGTATGAAAATAAAGCGAGGGAATTAAAAGCAAGCCTTAACAGTCCGCACTAAAGAACTGATAATGAGGCTGGTGTGGAATAAAAGCTGAGAATACACACCATTTTAGGGCTATCGCCAAGCGGTAAGGCACAGGATTTTGATTCCTGTATTCGTGGGTTCAAATCCCACTAGTCCTGTGTGAAATCATTTTTTGATTTCACCTTTGTGTTACACTTTTCTTTTTGCATGTGTGTAATACTCCTTTCTACCTTCATAGCGAGAGCTGTTAAGGGGCATCAAAAACCCCGTGAAGGTTTTGTGAAAATCAACCTGTACCACCCAGCCGTAAAAGGCGGCAACGATGTACTCCTTTGCAAAAGTAACAACTAGGGCTGATAGGGTGCAACTCCCTATTGGTTCTATCGGGTTCACGATTAACCTAAAATCACAGCCTAATGGCTAAATCGTTGTAAAAATGTGATACCGAGAAGCTTCAGCAGAATAAAGAGGGTTAGCGCCTCGCTTCTCGGTTAAGCCGATATGGGATAATGGTATTCCGGTAGCTTGCTAAGCTATCCAACAGAAATGTTGTTCGTGTTCGATTCACGATATCGGCGTTTTGAAAGCACTTCTTAGGTCTGCGTGCGTAATGCTGTTTGCGGACTTATCCTAGGTTAAGAGGTGTGAGTAAGTTGCTATGTGCTGAAATAGGTAGCCAGTATTGCAGTAGATTTATGAGTTGAAATCTGCAACTTAGATAACTCGTCTTAAGTGTCATGTGGAGGTGCAAATCCTCACCATAGCAAGTTGTCGGGTAGCTCCCGAATAAGCAGGCGTTGCAGTATCCCTGCTGAAATAATTAAAATGCTTGTGTTGGTTGATCTGCGAACAGGATGGCAGATAGTGTAATGAAGTGCCATAAATACTTTCCAGCACAAGAAACTGTACAACAGATAGTAGTTCAGTTGGGAGTAACACTTGATTTATTCAAGCAGTCACAGGTTCAAGTCCTGTCTATCCGATTACTAAAATTAAGGAGCAGTATTTATGGCACAAGGCGTACACGCACTAAACAAGGAAAAATTTTATGAGGCAATGGATTTGTATGTAACAGGTAGAATCAAACAAGAAGAAGCGGCAAAGATAGTAGGGTGTAGCGTGCGTACATTTAGAAAATATGCGCGCAAGATTTATGGCGGCGAGGAGTTACCAGATAATTTATGGGGAAAGAATGATGGTTGAGAGAATTGTTAATCGTTGGATAAGACGAAAGACAAAGAATCTGACAGAAATACCACTTTTTACAATGACTTTTAATTATCGTAAATATAAGACACAAGGCAAGAAAGATAGCTGTACAATGCATTGCCACCCAGATATTGCCAAAGATGAATTTGTGAAGAGCAAATTACAGGAAGTTGTCGATTATATCAGAGATAACTATGATTTGGATATATTTACGAAGATTTGAGGTGTAATATGTGTGAATTTTGCAATAATAAGCCCAAAGCGATAATTTCGTCTATAAAGCAGAAACCTGATGTGATTGAAATGGTTACCACTGGAATAGAAGGCGGTAATACTTTAAAAGTTATAGGAACTCTACAAAGTTCATATTTTGTAGGTGCCATTCCTTTGGAAGCGGAAACAAAAATATCTTATTGTCCTATCTGCGGCAGAAAGTTGGTGAAGTGGTGAATCTTGCAGAAGCAAAGGAAAAGTATTATCCAACATACAAATATGCACTTGTTAATGCTAAAAGCAACAAACCACATTCACTTTATGTTGATAGAAAAACAGCCGAAGAAGAAAGATGCGATTTATGGAAATGTTATGGTGCAGTCCTAATTGTTATTGATTTGTCAGAGGTGGAGAAATGAAAGAAACTATTTTATATATTTCAAAATCAGAACGGGATATACGAAGTTTTCTGAAATATCTCCAATCAAAGCTAAAAGCAGAACAAAGGGAATGTACCCTAGATGAAAAACACGATATTTTAAAAGTGCCAAAATATTACGATATTGTCGGAAAGAGCGTTCATGGGAACATGCTTGGTGCGGGATACGGATATTGCAAATATTATTGTTTTTCGGAAGCATATGATAGAAATACATACAGCAATGCAGAAAATGAAAGGCTTAAAGAAATTCTTATGCACACAAGAGAGGGTGCGAAGGAAATATCAGGACTTGAGATTTTATATATGCTAGGGTTAGTTTGAAAGCTGGTGGAAGAATGAAGCATCAAAAAGAATGGCACACTTGCGACAGGTGCGGAAAAGAAATAATACCTAAAAGCTGGAATAAAGTTAAATTTAAGAAAGTCGGAAGTTACGGAGACATAGTTCCTGATTTTGAGGATAATGATATGTTCCTTGAAATCAAGAATGTCCGTAGATATGAATTTATGGAAAGAACATATGAATTATGCCCTAAGTGCAGAAAAGGTTTTGAGAGGTTTATGAGGAATGAATGACATTATCGTGATTACGGACAGTGCAAAGGTAGCAGACGCAGAGTTTAAATCACTAAGGCAAAGGCTCACCGATAAAGGATTGTTAGTTAAAATCAATTCTGTTGACTTAGTGTTGTGCACAAAGGACTTAATGATAATTTTTTGGAATGCAAACGGTGGTTGGTATAGGCCTATTATATCATCTGACATTATTGGCTATTCAAATTGCAGAATTGGAGAATTTACGGAACTCCCAATTCTTGGACAAATTAAAATGTGGAGACGAATAGAAGACCTTATATATTATCTTCCACGAGATGCAAAGGAAGTGTCATATGGTGATATTGAGAACTTGAAAATTTTTGAGAGGTTTATGGAAAATGAGTAAGATTAAAGAAATACTTCATTGTCTGCGACTTGATAGCAGAATAAGACACAATATAAGATATGCACAAAGAGAATGGTTCTTTTCGTACTTTAAGCACTTTAGAAGAGATTTAAACATGCCACTACTCAATAGCATCAAGCAAGCAAGAGAAATATCAAAAACTATTTTAGAGAGAGGGTATATGCCAGACCTTATACGTGATTCTGTAATGCGTATTAGATATTCAAGGAGATGCAACACTCGCGTGTGCAGGGCGGCTAGGAATGATTAGAGGTTTATGAGAAATGAGCATGGCAGAAGTAATTAAATCAATAGAGCGTGAAGCGTTTAGAGAAGCACAATCGCACGAAATAGGCGGTAGAAATGGCGAGTCGGCGGAAACGGCTTTTGGAGTAGATATTTCACAAAACGCTGTTGAACGATATGCAGAGACACACTTGGGACGAAAACCACAAAACTATTTAGAATTTTGTGCGGCAAGAGAAGCAAAAATAATAGAAGAATCAAAAGAACTATAAAAGAGTGCGGAAAAGGAGCAAGATTATGGAATATCAAAGCACAATGCTTTGCGGTGACATATCCGGTGGTTATTCAACAAAGACACCATGCATAAGTAAAGATGATTCAATTCCGGAATGGCTTAGAAAAAACGTCGAAAAGAAGTTGAGAGATTGCTTGAAAGAGCAATAATTGATGGACTTGTGGAGGATAGCAAAGATGAAAATAACAGAAATGAATAACTGCATTGAAGAAATGCGTAAATGCTACAAGT
>ERZ827156.1617-NODE-1617-length-26005-cov-4.268863_pt1 | contig 26005 bp, 37 predicted proteins | sample MGYA00519919_ERZ827156 | MGnify/ENA primary metagenome ERZ827156 (study PRJEB31778, sample SAMEA3449269) | human gut metagenome | biome: human gut; feature: human-associated habitat; material: faeces | place: United Kingdom | collected 2010/2012 ...
TGTCGAAGAAGATGTACAATGACTTGGTGCGCCAGGGACTGATTTGCACTGTTTGTTGAACCAGTGAATGCCTATCCCGCGCTTCCAGGAATCGAAGGAGAAAACGCGATGGATTCGGCTCAAATACTCCAGAAGACTCAAGGCAAGCCATTTCACGCAAGAATACTTCTATGAGCTGTTTCACACCATATCCATATCGTCCATTCAGTTGGTAAAGATTGTTTCCTTATCCATGGCGAGATTAGGACTAGGGACTTGTTTACGTGGAATGCAGTGATATTCAGAATGCAGAGCAACTCTACTGTTTGTGCAACGAGAATCGTGCCCTCATCGATGGACGCTTTTCCATGTACCCCTCTTTTGTGGAGGAACTGCATGAAACGGGTGAGACACCCGTTGTCCAGGAGGAAGAACAGGTTGATGTCTGTGCAGAAGGTATTCCCTCTTCATTTCCTCCACCCTAGGCGTATCGGTTCTCCCCTCACTCCTATCGGAATTAGGAAAGGAACTAATTGAAATACTTGATAAAATGACCCGCCCGCCTCCCGACCCATCTCCTCCCGCCTATATCCCTGACGTGCCGTTTCCTCCCCTCCCCTCACGTTCAGACCATTGCCTATGCAGCAAGAGCGCCTCCCCCATGTCAGCGCAACTCCTGGAAGTGTGGTCAGCAGCGACTAGAATGGAGGGAAATCTCTCCGGAGCTGCTGCGCGTGTGCTCTTCCCTTGCCCACCTCGCGGGTCGCGCCGACTTCCACCCCGACTGCCTGCTGGTGAAGCGATTCGTCGGCTCGCGCTCCGTCCCGCTGCACCTGAACCACAACCAGTTCGGGTCGGAGTTCATCGCACTCCTCTGCGCGGACAACACGGCGCGCCTCCTTCTCTACAGCCCCTCCGAGAAGCTCCTCTTCAAATCCCCCGTCTGCGTCAGCGGCCAGAAGCGTTTGGAAAGCCTGCTGTCCTGCACAAGCCGCACGCAGAAGAGCAACGCTCTCTTCCTGCTCACCGCGCTGCGCCCGGAGGGCTTCCGCTGCGACTGTGGCGGCGAGTTCTGCTTCGAGCACATCCGTGCCTCACTGGACCACCACGCCGAGTTCCAGACCCGCTTCGTGGACGAGGTGCGCGCGTGCTGGCGACTTCATCGTAGGCATACGCCTCCTTCGCGGACTATGTCACCACCTCCACCACCAAGTACTTCAAGCCGGTGAACGCCTTCATCGACAGCTTCCGACATGGCAGGAGCCCTGTTGCCTCTTGACCGTAGCCGTGCTGCTCGACGCGGGCTGCGGCGACTGCAAGTACATCTGCAAACACCTGGAGGACAGCGCGGCAAACCCCGCGGCGCGCAACTTCATCCTGGGTCAGGACAACTGCCGCGAGATGCTGACGATGCGCAAGTACCCCAATTCCGACGCATGCCACCTCGTGCAGGACACCATCACGCATCTCTCGCTGCGGTGGCCTTTCAATGGGCGCTTCATGAATAGACCGGGGTGCGTGGACGGCGTGCTGTGCGTGTCCGTGCTGCAGCACCTGCCCAACAAGTACCGGCAGCTGGAGGCGATCGAGAACCTGATCCGCGTGTGCCACCCGGGCAGTCGCGTGCTCCTGTACGTGTGGTCGTTCGAGAAGGAGGGTATGGAACCGCGGTTGGGCGAGAAGACGCGACAGGACCACTTCGTGTCGTGGAAGATCGTGGACAAGGACGGGAGGGAGCGGACGGTGGACCGGTTCTTCTACTTGTTCGTGAACGGGGAGCTGGAGTACCTGCTCTCCTTCTTCTCCCACATCCGCCTCGTCCAACGCGCCTTCGACGGGAAGAACTGGTGTGTGGAGTTTGAGGTGCTGTGTTGTGTTTGCACAACAAACAACGGGATGCGACAAGGCAGTAAAGTGACAGCTCCGATTAATGAGTGTATCCCTTCTCCACGTACTTTACAAAGGTCTGCGCAACAATCAGAGGGAACACCAGCGTCGCCTCCGCATACACCTTCACGGGGTGCGCGTTGATACGGATCTTACCCCACGAAATGGCCTCCTCCGGTCTGGCGCCAGCGTCGCTTCCATCGAACTCCTGAGCGGTGTTGATGTACACGGAGAAGTCCGCGCCGTTACGCATGAGGTTGGCGTTGGCCACGTGGTGCTTCACCACACCGCCGCCGAGGATGATCATGCCCGACTTGGGCGCGTGCTTCGAGATCGAGTTAATCTTCACGATGTCCTGAACCACGTCGATCACGAGGCCGGGGTTCATGTAGCTGTGGAAGAACAGCATGTCGCCGATGCTGCCGTCGGTGATCGCAGGGCAGAACACGGGGATGTTGTTCTAGGATGAACAAGAACCACTGAACGTACCTTCGCCGCCCAGTAGTAGACGGACTCCTCGTTGTTGATGCGCTCTCCCAGCAGGTGGATCATCTTGGAGGGCGTCCAGATCTCTCCCTCCTTCTTCTGCTTCTCCAGCATGTAGTCCAGAATGGGCATCATCCAGTCCTCGAAGTCGCAGTAGTCGTCGTTCGGTACCAGCAGGTTACCCGTTCTGTTGATTCCCTTCAGACGCAGGTCGCGGCCGTCCAGGTCGAACTTGCCGATGTAGAACTTGGACATGCACTTGATGAAGTCCTCCTCGATGCCTCCGCAGGTGGTGACCACCACGTCCACGAGGTGGTGCTTCACGAGGTAGTGGATGATCTCTCTCATGCCACAGGACATCATGTTGCTCGTGTAGGAGAAGAAAATCGTGCACTTCGTCTTCTTGCGGAACTCCGGGTCGCTCCACTCATCGGGCTCGTTCGGCAGCGGGGTATCATCGCTCAATCTCCAGTACAGCTACCAACAGCGTGAGTGCACAGCTCCCGCACGCCCCAGCACGGACCTACCATTCTGTTGATCTCATCGATAGCGGCGGACATGTTCGTCGCCTGGAAGCCCATCGTCGCGTAGGACTCCAGAACCTTGGTGAGGTCGAGGCCGTTGTCGAAATCGTAACTACGCACGTCAGTTTGCTGCGCCCGATCCCCTACCCCTTCACAACGGGGGTTCCCTCAGGGAGTTCCTGAGATTTACCGAGAACGGCATTAATCAGATCGGGAGGAAGCTGAGTATTCATCACGGAGAGCGAAATTGTGCACTTGACCACTCAATGCGTGAAACGCCAGGGAGTTTTTTCTCCAACATGGTGGCTTTTCTCACTCTCCAATTCCACTCGGCGAATACTGAAAACAAACACAGGGAAACTACAGCACCGATATCGAGAACGCAAAGCGCTTCTGGTTGATCAGATAGCTCACATCCATCAACACCGAGCCAAACAGCGGCAGACTCACTCCTGCACCAAGGCAAGAGCGCGAGGAGTTCCATATGTCCCTCCAACTCGTCGAGGCGTGGTTCCACACGTTGCCAATCTCGTAGAAGAGCTTCGCGCGGATTCCATACGAGTAGTCCATGCTCAGCACGACGGGCAAGCTGACCGCGGCCGACAGAGCGCAGCACGTGTCGCCGCCCAACGCATCTCCCTCCTTCCGTCCTCCCTCTAGAAATGAAGACTGGGAAGCAATACAACCTTCCGGCTTGCTCCTCGGGCCAAAGTCCTTTCTCGTGTATCCATGCACATGCGTCGCATCTACGATCACACGACCACAGCGCGCCCACTTAGGAAATACCGGTCGACGAAGCGAATGCGCTTCTTCCCCAGAGCGCAGTTTATTCCCGCCATGCCCTTCAGATGCACCAGCAGTCCCGGCTCCTCTGCGATCTCGGGGATGATCGGAAGGGTGGTGGCTCCGGAGACGGAGAACTGCACGGAATGCACATCGCCCACCAATCCGTTCCAAGTCTACTCATTAGGAATGCCAAGGGTAGCGACCAGCGTGCTCTTCAATCTGCTGCCTTCGGTGGGAAGCAGCTCGTCATCCTCGGTATCTGCGCATTACGCCTCCTTTCGTGACCCACTATATTTGTACGCAATGGACACGCCCGAAGCAACAGAGGGATGACATTCGTTCAGCATGCTAACCCATTACCCTCCCATGCCAGATCCACCTTCGGCTGCAGTGGCTGTGGAGAATCTTCTCCTCCTCCAGGTCTCCTTGCGGAGTGAGGTCGCGCAGGCCGAAGAAGCAGCGAGCGGACACCGAGCCCTTGCGATTGGACACGGTGGCATGAACGTAATCGCGGTAGACGGAGACGCCGCTCTCCTGCAGGTAGTTGTTGTACGTCCTACTCGGAACAGCTCGACGACGCACTCACTTCAGGTAGGCGAGAGAGAGGGGCAATCCGAAGAAGCCCCGAGGATGCGCATATACCGCGGAGAACATATGGTTTTGGTGGATCACGTCGTAGCTGAACACGGTGGTGAGGGAATCCAGGTGGTTCGTCGGATTACTCACCACTCCGTTGATTCCCTAGTCCTCAAAAATGAAATCGCAACACAAACGATGGAGTAGTCGTTCTGTTCCTTTGAAGTGCTCATGAGCAGATTGGTGGACAGACCGTGCTTCTCCTTGATGTCAAAGGTCACCATCACTTCCTCCTCGTCGCCGGTCGGTACATCGGCTAACTGTCAGCGAGGGGGAATGGAGCAGTACGGACATCCATGGTCACATCGACGGACTCAATGGTTGGGTTTGACTCCAGTTCGATCTTCATATTGGCCAAACTCGTGTACAGTTCTTCAAACGTCTTGGCCTCCCTCACCGACTACTCCCATCAGCACCTATTGACGTTCCCTACGTTTGGAATTCTCGATTCGATTTCGGAGTCTCTATTCGTAAGGATTCAGGAGATCGAGGACCTACGGCAGACTGCACTCCTCGTTCTTCGTAAAATATGCGTAGTGCATAGGCATATCTCTGGGCACTTCTCCCTCCTCCATTGTCCTGATTGAAACAAACAATGCACCCTACTCCTTCTCCTTCTCCATATTCTGTCTGAACAGAGACTTTCTCTTTTTCTTCTTCTCCGGCTCCTCCACCGCCTCCGGCTCCACATTCTTCGCATATTCCCTCTCCACAACCACCGGCTTCACGCTCTCCACATTCTTCTCCACGATCGTGTCCTCCACCACCTTCAGCCCCTCTTTCTTCGGCATCTTCTCCTCCTCCACGCCTCGCGACACTGTCGTCTGCACCGCCTTAGCGCACACCGCCTTGTGCTTCGGCCAGTCCTTCACCTGGCACGCGCGCGAGCAGTACCACACCATCTTGCATCGCGAACACTTGCTCCTACGTTCGCACGCCCCCATCACCCCTACGTCACGTTCTTCTTCCCACAACACGCGCAGTGGTGCACCTGATCGCCTTCCTCTTCCTCTTCCTCTTCCTCTTCCTCTTTCTGGGGCTTCTTCCACTCGCCTCTCACCAGCACCTCGTTGTCCTCGATCACGCCCTTGCCCCGCTCCTCGATGAAGGAATTGTCCAGATCTATCGAGCGCAGCAGGTAGTCTTCCTTCGGAGCCGGCTGCTTCTCTGGAGGATGCAGCGGCTTCGGGCCAGAGATGAGGACGGGCTCTCCCTCATTTGGAATGTACTCGATGATCTCCTGCATATCCTCTCCCTGCAGGTCATTCTTTGTTTTGGACTACGGAAAACACGCCGCTGAAAGCACCTACCTCAAGGAAGCGCAATTGGTTGAAGTAGCCATTCATCTTCTCCACCTCTTCGTCGATACTCTTCATCTTCTGTTCAATATACGATTTTCGTCGCTCCAGAAGCTCTTGTGCCTACATGCATCATACGGAACAAGAATACGAACCCCCTTGAACGATTTCCACACGTAGTACTCCTTTCCCAAGGAGCACATGAACTCGTTCGTGTGCACAATGCGTCCTTCCATAAACGCCAACGGCCCAACCGGTATCTAGTGCTTACAGCAAACAATGCACAGGCACCATCACCCTGTGTTCCAGCTTTTCGGGCAGCGTCTTCACTCTATCGATCGTGGAAACCACGTCATCCAGCGCTCCTTGCAACTCATGGTGATGAACTTGCAGCTCCTTTTTCTTCTACCCCGTCAATCTTGCACACGGATCACCACATCGCTGATCAGTGAATATGCGCTCTCAACACTGTCCATTTCTGTCGCAACAAACACAGCGTGATGGTACAACTACTGGCCACGACCTCTTCCGTTGCCTCTTCCATTGCCCCTGCCGTTGCCTCTTCCGTTTCCTCTGCCTCTGCCGCGGCTATTCCCTCCTCTCTTTCCGCCAAACGTCGGCTTTCTGGATATCGATCTGGCTTGGTTATGCCCTATCCATAAGTCCATTCTCAAGGCTTTACGGGAGTTCAGTTGGTCCTGAGGAATGTTATCAATAGCCTACTCCTAATCCAGAAAAGAAGCGCCCACTTCCTTTGAAAGACGCACCGACTTTATACAATTGCCTCGAAGATAGCACTCTGAGAGTTGGAAGAAGCGAGATGCATTCTATTGATGAATCCGAATGGGCAGCAAGGAGTTACGCGCGTTGTCAAAATCACGTCATCCAACACCATATTCATGTACGCATCGCACTTCACCAATTTTCCGTTGTACGTCTCTCCATTCGTCAGCTCCACCAACTAGTCGTGAGCGAGAAGGCGTGAAAATCCTACAATCTCTCGATCTTTGGCTGCTCTAAGCAGGGATAAAGGAAGCTACACTGATTACATCCGCCTCACGACGCTCTACCATCAGTTGGAAACAGCAACAGCGATAGAAGCCTATATAGTGATTCTGAAACAAAAGGAGAGTCTCCAGAAATCGTCTCCCTTTTGGAGAGTGCATCCCACAAATTCAAATGCACGTCTCAGCAACAAACATGCTCTAGTTAAAAGCCATAGTATGCAACGGGAAGGTTAAAATGAGAGATATAATGGATATGATGACAAGAACAGCGAATCGCAACTATGCATCAGCATTCCAAACGAAAGCCACCTGATAGTGATTGGCAATCATGAGCACGCAACAGATAATGGTTACAATGAGGTGAGTGATAATCACTCCCTTATGCAACTTCTCCTTCTCAAACACCGCCTTCTACGGATAAATGGGTGCAATAGGTTGATACAAATGGAATTTCCAGCATAGGCGAGTTTGGCTGCAGATTGTTCAGATACCCCATCCCCACGTAGCGATTCTCCTCGTAGAGCACAACCGATCCGAACGCATACACATGGTTCGGTTTCCACGGCTCTACATATCCGGTCACTTCGGAATTGACTTCTGGAGGAATTGACATCCAATATCCCTGGTACTACACTTCATTGTGGGAATACGCATGAACCTTGTATAGATTTGCATAAATATGGGACGTAAAGAGCATTTCCTGGAAAACTAGAATCACCTCGATGATAAAGCCGAAAAGGAAGCAGGGAAGCAAGTCGTCAATCACGTACTGGTTCACGAACTATGGGTAAGGCAGAGAGGCGAGAATCACGAAGAAGAAGAACAGCGAGTAGGCCGAAGAAATGAGGAACTGGAGAAAGGCCGTGTGCCAAATGTTCTCGTAAAACGACCTCTTCGAACTGTACTCCGTGGTCGTTCGAATCACCGTGTAAATGACCCTTTCTCCTAAAACCGCACAATCCTGCCCTACACGCACAACATCGATACCGAAATGATCGACGAAATGATCGAATCGTACCGATACTTCGGAAGAAAGATGCACATGTTCAGCACCACAACCCGGATACAGAGGATTGCGTTCTTCACCGTCTTCTCGTCGTAGGAGTTTAGTAGCATCGTTGCCATCATCAGAAGCGGTTTCAGGCAACACAGCACAAACAGCACGAAAAACAGCTTCGTTTCATACCTCCAGAATTGCTATGCGTTACGTTCCTTCAGAACACCAATACATTTCCAAACAGAACGATGTACTGCGAGACGAGCAGAAGCGTGCTGAAGACAGCGGTGTGTATAGCGGCAGCCATCTGGATGCTTTTGGAGGAAACGTAGGTTTCGGGAGGATTCAACTCGTCAAATAGAAAGCTGTAGTTGCGAATTGAGTTGTCTTTCCGGTCTTGCTTCAAAGAACTCTGAAGGTGGTCTCGGTTCTTTCCTTTCGTTCGTCGCTGACTCATCCTTCAATGAAGAAAACTGCATGAATAGGATTGCCAAAAACAGCCCGAAATTTGGGCATTCAAAATGTCGCTTCTTTTGCCTCGAGTGGCGCGTTTCTCGCAGTCTCTTCCCGGTGTTCTGAATAGAACCCTATTTGGCATGGGATCGAAGAGCCACAACCGGAAACTGGATCATGAAGCGAAGGGTATGTTGAGTGTCTTTCTCTGTACCAACTAGAGCTCCTAAACGTATTCGTTGATCCGTTATCAAAGGTGCGTGTCTGTCTCTGATTTCATTCGATAGGCCGAGTTAAAGTACATCCAGGAACGACACGTCTTTTTAGCAGAGGAAATTGGAGTGGAATACGCAAGAAACTGGTGTGGGCGTGATGTGTAGCCGATTCGAGATGGGATCTTTGTAATGAGTCCAAATGAAGCCACTCTTGTAATCGATCATAAGTCCTACTCCTCCTTGTTCAAGAAACACATCAAGTCGCCAACACTCCGTCAACCGTGACCGTGAAGACGGTCCTTCGGCAGCCAGTGATCGGAGAAAACAGGATGTAAAAGTCCCGCAGCTGGTTCGAGGGAATCCCCTTCTCATTGTCGCCGCACACCGTGGTGAACTCGTCCAGGTCCGCAATGGACGGTGCAGGGTACGTCTCGTTTCTCCGGCAAAGCATGTAGCGGTGGTGTGTGAACTGAGTGATGGTCGGACCGAGCGAGGGAACCACCGCATTTCCCGCTCGCTTGGAAAGGAACTCGGTTTTGTTCCCATAGAAAGATGTGATTTGGTTCGTGATAACGAAGGTTAGATCGAGGGTCTGGCAGTATGTGTTCATTCGCATGTACAACCCGCGGAAAACCTCGGCGCGTCGCAGATAGTCCTAGTCGTTACGCTGCGGGAAAGTGCTCACAAGGGACGTCTCTCCGCGGAAGAGGGACGCGATGGAGTCGATGATGACCAGCTTGATGTCTCCAACGCCCGGAGATTGCAGGCGATTATCGAGACTGTTCTGAAAGGTGATACGAAGAATAGAGAGGCACGATCAGCGATTGAAGCGCTTCAAATGTGCGCACAGATTCCACGTAGATGTTCTCCGTGATGCTGTTCACTGAATACGCAGGGTGCTTCTTCTACGAATGGATCGATCGAGTGGATGCTACGCAGAAGTAGGTCGACATTTCCACCAGTCGCGAGTACGGAAAGGAGGATTCCGTCTCGATATACAGCACCTTCCCGTTCACTCCACGCTCACTGCAAGGAAGAATGGCCTACGCATTTGCAATCAAAACAACACACTACGTTAATGGCAAGCTGAATGGCCAACTGGGTTTTACCGGCAGACGCTTCTCCCACAATCTAGCCCCTTACTCCTTTCCAGCAATCGTTCTTCGCTAATCCCGTGGAGCGGAATCCCGCCCTTCAGGCAAATGTCAATGGAGGAACATCCGGTTGTGACAAACGCCTTCCGTTGTTGCTCATACAGCTGCGACGCGGTTTGCACCTGCGCCAGGATGGACGACATAGAAGGAACAGGATTATGAGCGCCTGCAGAACAAACACACCCATTTTACAGTTTACACGAATAAAACGACAACACCTCGTTCACCTTCTCCCACAGGCTCGCATTGACAGTGATCGTCCGGAGCATGTACGCAATCCTCACCTGTGTGTCTGGATTCGCACGAACTTTCGTCGAGATCATGCCGAATTTGACCAAACTCAGGATTCCCTCCCAAATCGCCGATTCGCTTGCCGCCGCGTACTGCAACATTAGCAGTAGCAGGGTTAGCCTGTCCTTGTCGAGTTCCATAATCTGCGCAATCGTCTCCTCCCTTTCCATGTCAAAGAAGCGCATCGTGTCCACGCCCCTCATCATCGCGCAGAACGCACGCTTCACTGAGCTGACTTCATCCTCCACCTTTTCCTCCGCCGCAATCGTCACGATGGAGTGCAGCGTCTGTCCGCCTTCCTGTGACGTCGCGAAGTGGTAGAAACGCCCGCACAGGGACGTGGTTGGCACAGCGACAGCTTCGCCCCGAATTCGGCCCTCCACACTCTTCAGCAACTCTTTTCTCTCCGCGTCTGTGCAGTGGGATCCCCCGAATTGCAAGTAGTGGAGCACCTCCTCCTTCTCCATCCGCGCCTTCTGCTCCGCGTGCTCCAAAAACACCAGCGCGAAGCACTCCAGCGCCCACTCCCTCTCCGCGGGCACGCCGCCCTCCAGCTCCATCACGCGCAGCGCCTGCAGGAGGACGCGCTCCACCAGCGCGTGGGTGGTGGTCGTGTAGTACAGGTTGAAGGGGTCGTGGCGAGCGGCCACCGTCAGCACCGTGAACAGCGTGTGTCGCGCGAACAGCTCGTATTCCGCCGTGGCGGTAGGTGCGGCGAGGAACAGCGTGGCGAGCAGCTCGCTAGAGTGAAGAGGAGCAAGCAGTCAAACGCGAAGAGGTGCCGGTTGCCGTGGAACTGCAGCAGGTCCTCCTGGAAGAGGGAGAGGAAGCTCAGAGGCGTCAGGCTGCGCAGCGCCGGCCCGGAGATGCCCGCCACGGGGAAGGACAGCGTCAGCACCAGCCGCACCAGCGCCTCGTCCGGGATCTGTTGGCCGTTTACCTGAATGCGCTCGTTGAACCGGTTGATAAAGGGCGAAGTATACAGGCCCACCCGGTAACCCGCCGCCTGCAGGCAGGAGGCCAGCATGGCCGCCGTGCTGCCCTTGCCGTTGGTGCCCGCCACATGGATGAATTTCAGCTGCTTGTGCGGGCCGCTCACCTTGAGGTTTTGGAGAAACACCTCGATCGGCGACACGCCCTTCGCCTCCTCCTCCGCCGCCAGTGGCGCGTAGATGGCTCGTGAGGGCTCCAGCGCCTGCTTCACCGCATCGCCCATGGCGCTCGCGTCAATCGCCTCCACCACCAGCGCGCTCACGAGGTTCTCGCGCAGCTGCGCCGCCACCCACGCCTCCACCTCTGCGCCGCCGAATGTGGCGGGGAACGCGGTGCCGAGGCCGCAGAGCGCGCGCCAGAAGGCGAGAGAGAGGTTGGACTTCGCGAGGTGGCGCAGCACCTTCTTCAACGCCTTCAGCAGTTCGTCCTGCTGCTCCGGCGTCAGCGTCGCCGCGAGCGTCTGGAGCGAGGCCGTCACGTCCGCGTAGTCACTCCCTCTCTGATCCTTCTCTTTCCCTGGATGTGTTGATTGTGCTGTCTTCTTTAACTGAGCCGTATTCATTGACTGTGTTGTCTTCGTTGATTGTGTTGACTGAGAAGACTCAACACCCTTCGAGGACGATGCAGAACCAGCGGCTGGGACGGGGATTCCCGAGGGGAGGACGTCTCGCAGCACGTCCAGCAGCGCGGGCAGCTGGCTCTGGGGCACGGTGAAGGAGCCGAAGAGTCGCTCCAGCAGGTCGGCGACGACGGCCGGTCGCTGGGCCAGCAGCTGGCGGACGCTGGCGACGAGCGAGGTGACTGTCTCCGCGTTGCGGCAGCTGTCGTTGCAGCGAGCGAGAACGAGGTAGATGAGAGCGCTTTGGAGCTGTGCGGGCTGAGAGACGTCCTGCGTGTGAGGAGGAGGAGGAGGGGTGACGAGGTGTTGGATGGAGGTGAGAAGAATGGGCGTGATGGAGGCGTTGTTGAGGTGGATGTAGTACTCGATCACGCGCGAGAAGTCCACGGCCTTCATGTAGCTGACTAGCCGTGAGGGAACACAGAAGCAAGCACAGAGGTCGCAGTAGGCGCAGATGTTGCTGATGATGGCGGCGTAGTCCTCGGTCAGCTGCGCGTGACACCCTCACTCCACTCCTACGAACAGACTGCGGTCCTTGTTGTTGCGGCGCAGCACGAACAGAAGCACCTTTTGCAGCTACGCGTGAGCCAGCCAGCTGACGCCCACTAGCGAGCTCGTGTTGGAGGGGTACAGCAGCTCCTTCGGGAAAATGCACGTCAGCAGAGACTATGCCTCACGCCGCGCCGCCACGCCCACCATCAGAAACACGAACCGCGTCTTCCCCGCGCTCTTGAAGAAGTCCCCGCGGCCACTGCTCTTGATCAGGTCGCTCACGGCGTAGGCCAGCTCCACCACGCTCATGTCGCCGATGTTCAGCCAGTCCCTCCTGCTGTCCTTCGCGCTCGGCGGCGTAAAGGACTCCCAGTCGACCTCCGCCTGCGCCGCGGGGTCGGCGAACTGCTGCACGAACGCGATGCCGAAAATCCGCTCGAAAATGCAGATGCTCACGTACTCCACGGCGCCGTTGTAGGCGTTCGGGTTCTTGAAGTTGTTGTACTTGGTGATGGCGTACAAAAACTCGAACAGCCGCTTGAAGAAGGCGTAGGAGCAGAAGTTCCCGCAGTAGAACACGGTGTGCGCCAGGTTGTCCCCGTACAGGCTCTGCTGCTTGCCGTCCGAGGAGAACACGTTGCTGTTCAGCAGCACGTCGTTCGTGCGGTACAGGCTCTTCCACTTGCACACGAAGGAGTGCATCATCTCACCCAGGTAGTTGCTCAGCACCGCGTTCAAATTGTCGTTGCCGTGGCGTGCCAGCACCCGCGCGAAGAAGGACGCCACGCCCTCCAGCAGGCGCGAGCGGCGCAGGAACAGCGCCTGCTGGCGCAGCTTCGACTGGATGATGCACTGCCGCAGGTGCACGGTCGAGGAGAAGGAGAGGTACGTCAGCAGTAGCAGCGCAGTCGTGTCGTTCAGGCTCCCGCCGTCCGCGCGCTCGCCGCACCAGCCCAACGCCTGCTCCAGGATGCCCAGCGTGTACTCCGCGGGCGCGCCGCAGAGTACCATCATGAGGAAGGAACTGCTGCCGACGAGCGCAGCGATGATGGACTCGTAGGCCGCATAGCGCTCGAAGCTGAAGCTGACCGCGCTGGCCGCGCGCGCCGCCTCCTCGCACACGCCCGTGGTGAGCGACTTCAAACACTCCGCCACCTGCGCGTCGCCCTCGGGCAGCAGCGGCAGGCAGCGCTGCGTGATGGTGGCGGCGCCCACCTGCACGGCGGGGACGAAGAAGGCCGGCACGACGGTAGGGTGCTTCTCGAGGATGGTGAGGAGCTTGTTGATGTACTCGGACTGGTAGTCGGTCGTGGCGACGAGCAGCTGGCGCACGATGGTGGTGTGCGTGGGCAGCAGCGAGCCGTTCTCCTGCTGGTACTCCTACGGTGGAGGAGAAGGATGAGAGCTACGCAGATGGACTGCAGGATGCGCTCGACGAGCTTCAGGGAGTAGCTGTGGATGCGCGGAGTGCTCAGCCACGCCTACGTTGGAGCGGAACACAGGACCTACCTTCAGCACCGACACCACGCGGACGGTGAAGGAGGGGATGGAGCTCAGCGTGCAGGACGTCATGACGATGCCGTCCACGATCTGCGAGAGCGGCCGCTCCACGAGCGGACTCATGTAGTCCACCGCGAGGGTGAAGATGGAGTGGAGCTCCGCCTCCGAGTAGGGGCAGCCCTTCGTGCCTAGGGTGGAAATGGGAAAGGAGGCGTACTGATCGCGTACTTGAACACGGAAATGAGCTTGGTCACGAATGCGCGGTACTTCTTCTCGTCGACCCACTTTCGCGAGCTGCACGAGTCTTCCAAGTACAGATGAAACACAACTACGCGTGATCCAGCGCGAATGAGCAAAACAAATAGGGATCGTGTTTCGATTCTCGATCACCGTGATCAGGAACGCAATGAGCTTTAGGTACACCTCTGGTGATGTATGGAGGAGACTCCTCTTCTGACAATCCGAAAACACGGCAGAGAGCACATTGATCACTTCCACCCTGTTCATTTCTTCCTTGTGAGCTGCTGCATACTCCTGAAGTGCGCTTATCTATGGCTCATTCAACTCATCTAGATGGACGATGTATTCGTTTGTCGGATTATCCACATACTCTAGAAGCGATTCCTATAACTAAATTCAATTCAATGGCATAGCACTTGTATGAGAGAAGCAAATGACGCTGTATCTCCACTCGTGGCACACTCGGCCAGTTCGCGTTGAAATACGTCACTCATTCTCTGGTTTGTACCCGATTCTGAGAGAATGGTGAAAACGGCTAATTGGCTTTTGTGTATTTGGAGGCGGAATGTGTGGCGGCATGTGTATTCCAGCTTGGAGATAACATACACTACTGAAACTGCAAATGCAATGACTTGATGGATTGTGCTTTGTGATCCCTCTTTTTCACATGCCGTTTCATGTATCTCCACTCTCACGTACAGTGGGTGAATTCATACATAGATTCTTGAAGAGATTGCTTCTTTCCGGAAATGACAAAAATCGAATCCATTTTGTCCCTTCAAGGACAAAAAGAGCTCGCCTTTCTGGAGTGAACGGCATGGGAGCGATTTCTGTCTTCAGCAATAATGCACAAAAACGGATTCTCATGACAAGGAATGGTTAAATTCGGCCAGTACTTGAAGCACAACATTGTTCCTGAGTGGAGGGACAAGGTAATACAGGCTTTCCGGGTTGATGGTTAGTTCATTGATTACAAAGGGCTGAAGAAGATCATCAATGCTGAGTTTGATACATGTGGGAAAAGAAGGGAGGAATGACGAGTAGCCCAAGCGGATGTGGAAATGTCACCGCAAGTCCTCGAAATGAATGCCAAAAGTGTCCAAAGTGCCTCGAAGCAGAAGTTAAGGCAGATCGACAACTCCTCTGTCATTGGCATGGTCTCTGTGAAGGGGGAAGAAGTGAAAGACGAGCACAGCGAACATGCGTACGCGTACACAGCAGCCACGAAGGAGGAGCTGAACGATGCTTTGATCATTCGCGCAAAGCGCACGAGGGTATTCCAGTGAGTGCGGTCTAAGGATTAGAGTGAATGGGAAAATGAAGATGGCTCCATTTGTTGGCAATGGGTAATGCCGGCCGTACGGTTCGTCCTTTGACCATAACAGTGTAGAAATGCACACAGAAGGAGCAGCCGTTCTTTAAGAAACTGTTTGATGAAATCCAGATGGTCAACGAGTGGTATGTGGAGAAGGAGGTGGAGTGCACCATTCGTTACAACAACTATGTGAAGCAGGTCGTTCAAACTAGTGCTGGTCACGTGTAGATGGATCACTTTTGCAAATTGCGCAATGACGGGAAGGAGTTTTCCTCGTCGAGTGCCCAGTACCGGCAGCTCGAATTCGGTTTGAAGGAGCTGTACCGGATGCTGGAGTACCTCCACAACTACTGCACTCTGAATCGCACCGCCATTGACAAGATCCTCAAGAAGCACGACAAGCACAGTGATTTTCAGAGCCGAGTGACGGTCACGAACGCTATTTCCGGGATCAGCTTCTACAAGGAGGAGGAGGTGTCGCATCTCCGCGATGGTGTTGAAATGCTGTGGAGACTCGTTCTTCTGCATTTCTATCATCACGCCTAGCTCCTGGGTTCGAAGGCATCGCGCTCCATGATGGAGCTGAAGAATGTCAAGATCTCGAGCAATTCGCGCGTCGCCTTCCAAATCGGTCTCTTCGTCCTCCTTCGCCTCCCGCCTAACCCGTAGGTGGGCAGCGCCGTCGTCCTGTTCCTGGCCCTCCTCCTCATCGTCTTCCAATACCCCATCGACTCTCTCTCCTCCGACGAGGTGCACTCGCTCTGGGTCACCTTCCGCCTGCAGGCCTTCTTCGTCATCCAGCTGTGGTCCGCGCCGCGGCGCCGCGTGAGCCGTAGGATGTGGGGCCTGGACCTGTTCGTGTACCACAACAACCGCATCAACTTCGAGTACATCTTCGGCGAATACGCGCCCAGCCTGCTCCACTTCCAGCAGCAGTTTCTCTTCGCATCCAGTATTAGCGTTCCGATCGCCTCATTCGCAGTTTACACCTTCCTTCTCGCTCTTCTTCTCTTTCTCTGGTACTACGCCTCCTTCGTCGCCGTCCGCTCTCTTTGTCTTCTTCACCCGCAGAAGCTCATTCCCAAAACAGCAGTGGGTCTGATCACTCCCGCTCTCTTCCTTCTCTTCCTTCTCTTCGTCCTCCCGCTCCCGGGCGTACCCTCCTCGCTTCCCTCCCATCTAGTTCTTCCGAGCACGCCTCTACGCGCTCGTTCACTGCGTCTCCATCATCCCAGCGCCCTTCTATCGCGTCCACTTTCCCGATTTCTTCATTGGCGATCAGATGACCAGCCACAACCAGACTCTGATCGACCTTGTTCACGTCCTCTTCAACCTGGCTTCTCGTTTCCACTCGCTTCTCCTCTCATTCGCAGTCTCCTTTCTTCAACTCCGCGACAAATACAACGACTTTTCCCCCGCTGTGCAGGAATGGCTCCGATTTGTGCCAAACTTCCTCCCATCCCTGATTCGCTTCCTTCAGTGTCTGCGTCGTTACCGCGACGAAAAGTGCCCCTTTGCCGTTTCACTCACCCCCAGGGAATGCTACCCCCACCTCTCCAACGGCATCAAGTACTTTATGAGCATGGTCGCGATGTGTTTCTTCCGGAGCAACGCTTGCTACGGCGTTTTCCAACTGCTGTACACCTTCTACGCGCTGAACTGGGACTTGCGCGAGGACTGGGGTGGGCGAAGAGGCAAAGAATGAGAAGCAGGACTCCTCCACAACTTCCAAAAGGGAAAGTGGTATTTGCTGCGCGACCACCCGAAGAAGCGGTCGAGACACCTGCTCTCCGACCCGTACAAGTACTACGTCGCCATCGTCAACGACGTGGTGCTGCGCTTCGGGTGGATGGCGAAGATGGCGCTGACGGGCGTGGTGGACGCGGACGTGCTCCAGCTGGTCTTCGGCGTGGTGGAAATCATGCGCCGCGGGTTCTGGAACATCTTCCGAATGGAGAACGAGCAGGTGAACAACTGCGGTAAGTTCAGGTGCGTGTGGAGGGCGGCAATGAAGAGTAGAGCGACCTTGGAAGTGCCTGTGCCTTTCCCAGACCTTATGCGATGGTGTGTTTGTTGCAAACAGTCCCGAAATGATTACGATGATAGCTAGAAGTACACAGGACAAACTACGGAGAGCGCGCAATACATGTATACTCTGATTACGAAGACGCATTGGATGAGAAAGAACTCTCCGTAGAAAACGCGCAAGGAGAACCCAAAGGAGCCATAGGAGCCATTGGAGTCATTGGAGACTGCTCGAAGAGACTGTAGTAGTGGTTGGAGCCCTTCACGAACACCGTTCTGCCCGTCCTAGGCGTCACAGCACGCACACGCACCCACTCTTCGGCATAGATGGACTCGCTGTTGTCGGCAAGAGCGACAAGAGTCACCATAAAACAAGCCGAACTTTTCACCGCACTAACACACTGAAGGATCACGAGGTGAGGCTCGTACACTTCCTCTCTCCGGAACAGGCACAGAAACTGCGAACAGGGGCGTGCGCTGTCGTCGAGGAGAAGACAGATATTCCTATGCCTCAGGTCCTTTGGAGAAGGCGACTTGTAGAGAAGAGGCAGGCTCGAGGGGTGGATGAAACTGAACAGCGAGCTGCCGACGAGCTCGTCAGCGGACCTCTTCATATTCGCGCAAAAACAGTGATTCACATCGAGAATGCTGCCATTCAGCGTCACCACCGCAATGTTGCTGGAGGCGTGCTTGAAGTAGGAGAAGTACTCTCTCTGGGAATGGGGGAGGTGGGAGGAAGTGGCCTGGTGCAAGTGGGACGACTGCTTCTTCAACTTCTGAAGATGCTCTCTCTTCTTCAAAGTGGCCACTTCCTTCTGGAGACGGCTCATCAGCCGAACCACTTCACACAACACAGGAAGCTTAATGCGCCGGACCGAAATACCGTTCATCTAGCCCTCACCAGCCCATTCCAATCCCACATTTAACATAGCGCTAAACTCGTCAATACACTTATTGAAACGCACAACACGCTTCTTCTCTGAAATGCTGTGCTTCACTACGCGTCATGCAAAACGCATAACGAGCCTACCACTTCGTCTGGATCGCGGGTCCATCGGCAGATCTTCATCTGAAAACGTGTTTTCGTCTCTACGCATCACTCTCGAGTTGGAGCGCAATACAGTGAAGATGCTGTGGATTGAGACTCGACATGCGCAACTGGCGTGCTGCTTACTGAGGGCGGCACACCAGAATGAATATGGGGGAAACAAGAGTCCGGAACAGTCTCCGGGAGCGCAATAGAAATATAACTCTGTACAGGGTGGATGTATGGCTCGAGATCATCGGATGGTGACTCGAAGGAAGAGGACGAGGATGGAAACACGTCCAGTGGGGAATTATCCAGTACTTCGCTTCCAAATCCAGGATACGGGTGGATGTGGCCGGGAAAGCAGTACGTCTGCTCCATTGAAAGAATACTGACAATGAATAGTGGTCATTCGCGTTCAATCATCGCTATAATTATCGCAGGGTATCCACGTTTCTCTGTATTTGGTCATGCTTGTCATAACGCATCGAGAATCTACGAATCTATTTCACTGTGATTCCGAAGAGTATTCTTTGCTGCCATCACTAGCGAGATTCCTCTTTCGTGTCATATCGTTTCCATTCATTCTTCTCCCTTTTGTGCTTTTCACCCAAGAATCGAAATTTCATCCTTTGCTCTCCACTTTGCTGACTCTACATGGAAGAACACGGCATTACCCGCGTTTCTTGGGGAAGCGAGAAATCTTTCACCGTTTGGCATTGCTCTCTCTGATCATTCAGTAGCAGCTTACAAAAGTGAGTGTTTCCCAATTGCTCCACTGCTCCGTGGATGATACATACAGTGATGTTGCCACATACAAGGGCTTTCATCTGAACCGAGTTGAAATCATGGGAATGGTGATCAACGAAAAGAACAGGGATACAAGGAGTCTTCACAGTTCGCTGCATTCAACAATAGAATACATAAGCGTCGATGATGGATCTGGCATCATTGACTGCCTCATTACGGAAGATGTGTATCAGAAGTATCTAAAGCGACCCATCGATTCTGTGCTTTTTGTTGAGCAAATGTGATGCATAGAATGAACTGCAAGGGCGGGTGATTCGCGTGATGGGCAACCTTTTTTTCACTCCATTTTCGAACCTATACCAGACGGTGGATGGTATTGGAGACCTTTCTGCATTGTTTGCAAACCCTGTGTCGTATTCCCTGTAGATGCGTGCTCGTGGATGCGCTCAGCCTCCCCTCAGACTGCAACGAGGAGTACATCTTTTGGATGGAGGTCATTCGAAATGAACGGGATTTCTTCCCAACCTGTACTTGTTTGTTACAAACACGAGTGAATACAACCGCCATAAACTTAATCACTACTAGAATCAGAAGAAGACGAGGATTCAGCCTTTCTCTTAGAGAACAGACCCTTCTTCGTCTTCTTGCTCTTCTTCTTCTTGTTATCCGAGTCCGAGTCGGAATCCGAGTCCGAAGAGGACTCAGCCTTCTTCGACTTCTTCGTAATCTTCTTCTTGCTCTTTTTCGGCTTCTCCTCTTCGGAAGAAGAGTCCGAGTCAGACGACTCTTCCTTCTTGGCCTTCTTCTTGGGCTTCTCTTCCTCAGAGGAAGAATCCGAATCGGATGATTCCTCCATCTTCGCCTTCTTCTTCGGCTTCTCCTCCTCGGACGACGAGGACTCTTCCTTCTCCTTCGCCGCAGCCACGCTCTTCTCCAGCTCCTCGATCTTCTTCTCCAGCTCCGCCACCTTCTCCTCCTTCTTCTTCAGCTCCTCCTCCTTCTCCACCAGCGCCTCCTCCTTCTTGCCCACCTCCTTCGTCGCCTTCTTCAGCTGCTTGTTCACGCTCGCCAGCTCCTCCTCCTTCTCCGCCTCCAGCGCCGCCACCTTCTTCTTCAGCTCCGCCACGGCGCTCTCGCCAGCCTTCAGGTTCTTCACGGACGCCTCCAGCTCCGCCACCTTCTTCTCGGCAGCCTCCTGCGCCTCCTTCGCCGCCTGCGCCTCGGACGCCTTCTCCGCCACCTGCTTCTCCAGCTCTGCCTTCTCCTTCTCGGCAGTCTCCGCCGCTTCCTTGGCCTCGGCAGCCTTTTTCTCGGCCTCCTCCTTCTCCGCCTTCAGGACCGCCGCCTCGTTGCCGTTCTCCGAAGACGCAGACTTGGCCGTCTCCAGCTCCGCCTTCAGAGCCTCCACCTGCTTCTCTAGCTCCGCCTTCTCTTCATCAGCCTTCTCCTTCTCAGCCTTCAGGGCAGCCGCCTCCTCCGAGGCAGAAGAAGCAGACTCAGCCTCCGCCTTCAGGCTCTTCACATACGCCTCCAGCTCCTCGATCTTCTTCTCCAGCTCCGCCTTCTCCTCCGCCGCCTTCTTCTCGACGGCATCTCTCTCCGCCACCAGCGCCGCCAGCTTCTCGTCGCCCGACTTGCTCGCCGTCTCTCTCTCCTCCTTCAGCTGCTCCTCCAGCTTAGCCGCTCTCGCCGCCGCGCTCTCCGCCTTCTTCTCCGCAGCCTCCTTCTCGCCCGTCAAGGACTCCACGGTCGCTGTCTTCGCGCTCGCCTCCTCCTTCGCCTCGGCGAGCGACTTCTCCGCCGCCTCCTTCTCCGCCTTCAGAGCCTCCACCGCCTTCTCCAGCTCCGCCTTCTCCTCCGTCATCTTCTTCTCAGCCTCTTCCTTCGCCGCCTTCAAAGCCTCCATTTCCTCAGAAGCAGAAGAAGAGGCAGACTCCACCTCCTTCGCCTTCGCCTCCAGCTCCTTGATCTTCTTTTCCAGTTCCGCCTTCTCCTCCGCGGCCTTCTTCTCCAGCTCCGCCTTCTCTTCAGCGGCCTTCGCCTCAGCAGCCGCCTTCTCGGCCTTCAGGGCAGCCATCTCCTCAGAAGCAGAGGAAGAGGCAGACTCAGCCTTCTCTTCCGCCTCCTTGATCTTCTTCTCCAGCTCCGCCTTCTCTTCGACAGCCTTCTTCTCGGCAGCTTCCTTCTCCTTCTTCAAAGCAGCGGCCTCCTCCGAAGCCGAAGAAGAAGCAGACTTGGCCGTTTCCAGCTCCGCCTTCAGAGCCTCCATAGACGCCTCCAGTTCCGCCACCTTCTTCTCCGCCTCCTCCACCTTCTGTTCCACCTCCTCCTTCTCCTTCTTCAGAGCCGCCACCTCCTCCGCACTCGAAGAGGCGTCCTGCTCCTTCTTCTCCACCTCCGCAGCCAGCTCCGCCACCTTCTCCTTCAGCTCCGCCACCTCCTTCTCCAGCGCCGCCTTCTCCTCAGCAGCCTTGGCCTCCTTCTCCTTGCCCGCCTCCGCAGCGTCCGCCGCCTCCTTCGCCTTCTCCTCCGCCTCCTTCTCCAGTCCGGCCACCTTCGCCTCCAGCTCCGCCTTCTCCGCCTTCACGCCCTCCAGCTCCGCCGCAGCCCTCTTCGCTGCTTCCTGCTCCGCCGCGATGGCCGCCGTCGCCTCCTCCACCTTCTTCTCCAGCTCCGCCAGACGCGCCTCCAGCTCCTGCGCCGCCGTCTCCTTGGCCGCCACAGCCGCGCGCGCCTCCTCCGCCAGCTTCTGCTGCGCTACGCGTTACCCCGCCACAGTAGCCTCACCCTCCTTCTCCTGCTCCAGAGCGGCGATACGACCCGTCAGCTCCGCGATCTTGGCCTCCAGCTCCTTCGCGGACTCTTCATGCTGCTACGCGTGAATAACAACTAGGACAGTCACCTTCTTCAAGGAGGCAACCTCGCTCTCCTTTGAATCGATGACTTCCTGCATAACGGCAATCTGGCCATTCAGCTCGTCGATCTCTCCAGAGGACTTCGCCTTCTCCTCGGCCTCCGCAACGGCGGCCTCCTTCTCCTCGATGGCAGCCTTGCACTTCTCCTTCATTTCAGAAAGACTCTTCTCGAGTTCTTCCTTCTCAGCGCGCAACGAACGGATCAAACCCTGCGCTTCCTCCACCTTTCCCTTGGAGAATTCCTTCAGCTTGTTGAACTCTAGGATTGGGACAGAAACAACGCAGCGTACTGTCTCTGAGCTCCTCGTTCTTTTCCTTCTCGGCCTTCACCTCTCCCTGAAGCTACGAGTCAACTCTGTGCATTGTCCCCACGTCCTCAATCATCTTTGCCGACTTCGAGTCTTCCTCTTCCCCCTCTTCATTCTCCTCCTCTTCCTCCTCTTCATTCTCCTCCTCCTCCTCATTCTCCTCCTCCTCCTGCTCTCCCTCCTCTACTTCCTCGTTTTCCTCCTCTTCAGGTACTTCCTCGTCATCATCTTCGTCTCTCTTCTTATGAAACAGATTCTTCGTCTTCGAGAAAAATGACATTTCCACCAAACACTACACTCGTCAGTCACGCCAACCAAATCCATCTACATCCTATAGAACACGCAGGAATTGAGTTTTTTGAAATGGATGCCTCACCACATTTGTGGAATTCCTAATTTGGGGGCGATTTCGGTTGCTTTTTGCGAAGCCCATTTCTCGACAACCGTGATGAATAGGAGTGGTCTCACCGCCGAGGAGAAGACAAAGTCGCTTCTCAAGCTGTTCAAGAAGGTTTCTAATCCATTTCCCCTTCACATGCTAGAAGGCTCCCCAGCAGGAGGGCGGAATGCAGTTTATCTCACCCGAGGAGGGGAATGCGATTCTGCAGGCGGAAAAGAACGCCACGAAGAAACGGGAGAGACCCACGAAGAACACCAAGGACCAGGAGGAGGAGGATCTTCATCCTGACTGGAAGAAGGGCAGGAAGGATACGCGCGAGATTTCAACGGTGCTGCCTCTGGGCGAGTTCGCGAAGAACAAGGGTATCCGCGTGAAAGGGCCCGTGATCACGCCGATGATGGTGGAGTTCTTCCACGACTATCTCGAAAAGCACCCGACCATCAAGAAGATTGCCGTTATCGGATTCAACTCAGGTGGTGAATGGGGGAGCGGGTGACGACCAGGGTACACAACGGAAACCTTCCTCACGGCTCGCAATGACATCACGGTGGTGGCTTTCGACCCTCTGCACTACCCGTACGTCGGGATCTGCATGAATCAGATCACTGAGCGCTACCACAACCGATTCATGCTCATGGGAGGCATTGTCAAGGAAACCATCGAATTGCTCTCCTCGTTCCTGGGATCCAAGCGTTTCGACATGATATATATAGACAGCGGTTCGTACCCCACGACGGCGCGTAGACACGCAGCAAAGGCTTCACCCGCAGGCGATGATCTCTCGGCCAGCCGCTACCTGGCCCACTCGAAGACGATCGTGTTCATGGAGAACGTGAAGCCCTACAGCAAGACGGGCGTGAACGCCTTCGAGGGCTGGGACTCCTTCGTGCAGAGCGGCGAGCTGCGCGAGCTGGACGAGCCGCACACGTGGGAGGAGCTGAACCGCTGTCTGTGCGAGGGCATCTTCGTGGCGGGCGACGACAAGACGCCGGTGGGTGCGGCTGGGGTGCTTGAGGGTAGCTGCGGCCGGGCGAGATGTCGCGCGTGCGGCGGTTCTGGGAGAGCGACCCCAGCGCGGTGCTGTGGAAGTACGGGAACGAGCTGCAGACGGCGGACCCGGAGAAGGCGATGGAGATTTGGGACACGATGACACAGAACGGCATCCAGCAGGACCGGACGGCGTTCAACATGTACGTGGCGGCATTGCAGAAGGGCACGGACCGGAAGTACCAGCAGGAGATCGAGCGCGTGAAGAAGCTGAAGTTCGACTAACAAACAGTGTTTACCCCACATACAAGACATAGATTACAGAAATCGGGTATTATACATAATCCAGAAGGTGATCGAAGAGGCACTCTCCCACGTCGCGGATGGCCTGGTTCCAGTGGGCCTCTACACGTTACGCGTCGCCTGCGCCACATGCGATTGTCATGCAGGCACTGCTCCACGAGGCGAATGCGCTGGTCGTTGTGGACGATGTAGTTCGTCAGGACGTAATCGCTGTCGATGATCTGCAGCGCCTGCATGCTAATCTCCGCCTGGCTCGCATTCACCAAGTGGCACAGAAACACGAAGAGAGACGTGACGTCCTTCTCGAACTCCGCATTCGTGAGCACACTGCACTGCTCCAGAATGCCCTGCCACAGTTCCAGCAGTGCCACACACTACCCCTCACTTTTCACGTCCTCGCCCACCTTCTTCGACGCGCCAATGGGCCACTTCGTGAGCGTCACGTGGATGAAGTCGTGCACGCAGTCCCTGTCGATGTAGAACAGCTTCAGCACGCCCGGGAGCAGCAGACCGTGGTACTTCTCCACCACCCCCGAGATGCGAATCATCACGAAGAGACACTGCGAGAGCATGCGCGCCGACACCACACGCAGCGGACTTCGTCCGGGCACCTCGCAGACGTGGGAGAACACGAGCGTGGAGTACTTCTCATAGAACGCCTTCGCCTCACACACATCCCCACGCCCCCACATTTACAAAGCACTCCCACAACTCCATCAGGCGGTGGATCTGGCCGTAGCTCGTGTCCTGCAGGTAGATCATGTCTTCGCCGTGCACGCCCACCTCGCGCTCCGCCTCGTAGAAGTCCAGCAGGGTCTCGTACAGAACCCGGTGCGCACGAGTTGTCACATCGGGCATGGCGGAACAGATGGCCTACACTCAGCAAGGAGAGAAGGAAACAACCAGAAGCAGGGCAGTGCGAGACGAGATGCCGTAGATGTGCTCGTAGCGACAGCCATGAATTAAAGAGGCGAAGATGCGGTCGATCTTGTTGAAGAGGACGACGCGAACGAGATCTTTGGGATCTACCGTCAAGTGTCGGAAAGAGGCGTACTGAGGTGGGAGAGAGAGGGGTCCACGGAGAGTCCGTTCGCCTTGAGGACATCGATGAGGATGGAGGCCATGTTCTCCCGCATTTCGCTGGTCAGGTCCCTGGCCTTTCCGTTCATGTAGATGGTGCTGTTTGGGAAGAGAGACCTCAGCAAGAGGTCGACTCCCTCCTTGCAGGAGCCTATCGATGAGAAATCCCCACAAGGCGGACTGGGTAAGCAGCAACGGCATTTGTCGGAGGGAAGAGTGGGGACTGTGGGGGCCGTGCTGATGAACGGGATGGAATCCGTCACGTGCTGATCTCCCGCAAGAGGAGGTTGGCTGCAAATGTTCGGCTTCTTTATCGGAAGGGAAGGAGTGGAGGAGGAGCTCATATACTCCACAAGAGAGTCGTGGCGAGGCCGAATCATCACCTGGCTCGGCTGAGACTCGCGCTGGGTATACCTCGTTCGATTGTAGGAAAAGCTGTTATGACGCATCCCCGAAGGAGCCCCCAGGTAGCTCATTACTGTCTTCGCTTCTTGCTCCTCCACGTCGAGAGCAACAGAACGGCGGCGGTAGCGGTAGGCACCTGATTTTGCGCACTTCTTTCTGCCCTGACCCATGATGAGCCCTGAATGATGCAATAATTAAACTAATGATCATATCTCGTTGTGTCATTCACTTTGTAGTGAATAACGATACAGACGGATGGGTGTTCTGTGGTATTGCTGCTCGTAACACACCGCCACTCATCACGTACATATCCTCAGAGAAATAGACTGCAGGAATCAATGCGTGATACCGCTCAATTGGGGAAATGAATGATTGGACACAATTGGCGGCATGTAAAAACCCGATCCTTCCCCATTTCTCCGTTCCATCAGGTCCGAGGCGGTTTTCTGGAATGTGGCTACGATTCCCTTCGTTTCTTTGCAACGTTTCCAGGTAGTGCATGTGAAACAGATGGATTGTGTTTAGCATGAATGAAATGGCTAACGAAACACATAACAAATGGTATGAAACAATACGACAACACACTAGCATTCAATCGCAAGAATGGATATGGATACACGCCTTCGGTTCATTCTCTCCGTTTACTAGGATGAGTCCGTTTGCTTATTCCTATGATGCTTTGGCACAGCGTATGCAGCAGCCGTGATCGAATTGTGTGAAAACCCAGTATAGAGTGAAATGACCACGAAAGGAACCGGATGTGTCAAAAAGCGACTCGATTTCGCTGCATTGTCGGAAAAGGCTCCGAAAACAGGCCCCAGCACAACTGAATACCCCATTATTTCTGGCTGTCTTCGTTCTATCAAATCCGTGCGACTCCTTCTGTAGTTGCTTCTCTGTATAGAGCGTTCCTATGGACAGCAAGGTGGGAAT
>ERZ827156.1618-NODE-1618-length-25962-cov-4.067897_pt1 | contig 25962 bp, 50 predicted proteins | sample MGYA00519919_ERZ827156 | MGnify/ENA primary metagenome ERZ827156 (study PRJEB31778, sample SAMEA3449269) | human gut metagenome | biome: human gut; feature: human-associated habitat; material: faeces | place: United Kingdom | collected 2010/2012 ...
AGGTGGCTCAGATGAAGGCCCAGCAGAAGAAGGAGGACAAGTCCACCAAGAAGGCCTCCAAGAAGTCTGCCAAGAAGACCGGAAAGAAGTAAGTTGTGTGGAGCGGATCACTCACGTTGTGCGTTGTTTCTTACACAAACAGGCTGCAAAACTAGATGCTGGTATCTTCGAACAGCGACTTTAACACGTATCTACGCCTCACCTCCCCAAATCTACCGTACGCTTGGGAGAGCAGCTCCTCCACCTCCCTGTCGGACCAGTTCTGCGTAGGCGGGTTCTGCAGGTACAGCAGCATGCTCTGGAAGTCCTTCTCGATCAGATCGTCGTGTGACATCTTGATGAACACGGCGCACACGTACACGTGGAAGACGTCGAAGCCGTTCGTCTCGCTCAGGTACGTGTCCCACAGACGGATGATGGTGTGCATGCTGAACTCGCGGATGAGGAGACAGTTCATGTAGCGGAACGCGAACTGCAGGAACATGAGTCCCTCGTTCTGAATGTGGTTGTACAGGTCCACGTCGATGCGGCGCACCAGATCCTCCAGCTTCTTCACCATGCGCTGGATGCCCGGCTGGTCTGTCGTGTAGTGGTCCTACTTCTCACCGCCGCGCCGCGCGCCCACCTGGATGCCGTCCAGCAGGCGCGAGATGCAGTAGTAGGTGTCCGCCTCCACCTCGTCCAGCACCGCCTTGTCCAGCGCGTCCCAGTCCAGCTCGCCCACCTTGTCTAGGGTGAAGGGAGCGGTCGACGCCTACCGGGGAAGTGGTCGTTCAGGAAGGTGATGAGGAAGGGAACGCACAGGTCGTTGATGCCCTGCACGTAGCCGCAGGCGGGATGGCGATTCGCCCAGATGTAGAGAAGACGCTTGAGGCGCTACGATGGAGGAGGAGGTGCGGCCCTACCAGCTGGACATCTGCGTTCTTCAGCACTATGGAAGAGCAGGATGTGCGGGGAACGTCCACCGAGATCTACAGTCAATGCAACGAACAACAACAACTTGGTGCAGCGCGGCGAGCTCCTCCTCGGTTCGCTCCGAGTCGTCCACATCAAACAGACGAGGAATGTAGTCCATGTACTCGCGGCGCTTTCTCTGGATGATGGCCTGCTGACGGCTGCGGATGGAAGGGAGGTAGCCCTACTCCTGAGCGAACGCGGGAGGGAGCACGAGCAGCAACTTCCACGTGACCGCTCTGTACTGGGAGGGAATGCCCTTCCACGCCAGACTGCGCAGCGACTTCATATCGATGCGATCGCTCTCCAGGAGGCGTTTGTATTTTGCAATATCCTTATCTCCATCACTCGTGGTAAACACGAGAATGCCCGCATTCTTGGAAGACTCTAGGCTGTGAAATGCACGCCATTCGCCCCACTCGACGGATTTCCCTGATCCGAATCGCTGTCGTCCTCCGAATCCGAGCTGGAAGCCATGCGCATACCGACCGGAACGTTGAAACGGTACTCATCCGCATCAACCATCTTGGACTAGGCGGATTACCGAACCGTCGCGGGACAACGTACCTTGATACGTCCAGGATGGGACTTTGTTTTCATCTTCTCCCAAAGGCTCATTTTCAACGAACAATGACCGGAATGGAGAATGACCGAAAACAACACTCTTTTCTTCCGGAATGGAACTGAATTCGCCCCTTCTTCTGGACTCCGTCCAATTCAAACCAAAAGCAGTCTCACTATGAACAACGATTTCTCCAGCGTGACGAGGGTCGACCAGTTCTTGGATGTAGGGATTGGAGAGCGATGGGAACGTAGGTTCTCGACAGAGCGCTGCACAAGATCGGAAAGAACCTATCTGCGGAGATGATCTCCGATGCGTATGCCGGAATCGAGAGCAACGACAAGTTGTTCGTGGAGATTGCGGCGAACAAGCTGATCGAAGAGTACGAGGTGGACGCAAGAGTGTGTCACGTGTTCCACTGTGAATCGTAGGAGGCCATCGTGGCACAGTGCGAGAAGAACGGCGTTTTCGACTACCTGCGGAGACTGGACGCTGAGGACATCAACCTGGAGGAGCGGAAGGAGTTGCGAGAGCAATAGTCATGGACCGAGTGCTTTCTCACTCCTAGTTGTGGGGCCGTGATTGACGTGAACAGCCTGCTCTCCGAGCAGCGGATGCGGATGAAGAAGAGGATCATCCTGGCGCTGGAGAAGGAGATTCTGGCTGTGGGACAGCGAGGGCGTGCTCAGGACTAGTTGGACGAGGAGCTGCACACCATGTACAATAGAAACAGGGACGCGATGAAGCAGATCGCGAAGGGGATTTCTTTTCTGAAGAGTGTACCAAAGTGCTCTGTTTGGCTGAAACAAACACCCCATTACGCAACATACGGCTTCAGCGCCTCCAGCACGCGCTTCGTGGCGTGTCCCAGCTTCTCGCTGGCCTTCAGCTCTTTGTACAGCGCCTGCAGCTTCTCCGCCGACACCACGCTCTGGCTCGTCATCGACACGCGCACCAGACCGCCCAGCAGCTGCGCCTTCGCCGCGTTCTTCTCCTTCAGTCCCAGCTCCGCCTCCGCAACGGCCTTCTCGCACTCCGCCACCAGCGCCTTCGCCTTTTCCTCGTCCAGCAGCAGCGCCTACGCCTCACCCGCCCACCGCACGCCCACGCTCGGCGTCTTCACCGCGTACATCATCGCACACTGCGTCTGCGCGCCCACGCGCAGCGCCAGGCTCATCGCGCGGTCCGCCGCCACCAGCTTCTCTCCCAACGCCACCAGCTCCTCCTTCGCGGGGGCGCGCAGACGCAGCAGAGCGCACACCACCGCCGTGTGAGCCGTCTCGCGCTCCTTGCCCTGCAGCGCCGCCAGCAGTGCGATCGCCGCCTCCAGCATCGCAACAGCCTTCTCCGTGTCCCCCACGCTATCCGCGAAGGCGGCCACGCGCAACGTCGCCAGCACGGCGTGCCGCGCGCCGACGGCCTTCAGCGCCTCCAGGATGGGCTCCACCGCCGCGTAGACGGCCGCGGGCTCGGGCGCGCTGGTCGCAGTGGCGTCGCGGCGCAGCAGGACGGCGACGAGTGCCAGCAGCGGGATGTAGCGGGACGTAGCGGCGGAGGCGGCGACGGCGGTGGTCAGCTGCGCGACGAGCTACGCGTGAGCGAGAGAGAAGGCGGCCACGGGCAGCAGCGCGGCGGGCTCCAGGCACAGGAGGTGGAGACAGCGCGCGAAGGCGGCCTGCTGTGTGGAGTCGTCGTAGGCGTACAGCTGACGCAGGAAGCGCAGCAGCGCCTCGGCCTCCGGCGCGGCGGTCAGCGGCGCGGCGGCCAGACTCAGCTCCGCCATGCGCAGCGCGACGGGCGTGGTCTCCACGGCGGGCAGCTGGTCGAACAGCTAGGCGTCAGCGGCGCGCGGCACGCCCACCTTCAGGTAGTGCTCAGCCTGGAGCACCTGGCGCTGGTAACGCTCCAGCGGCAGCAGCAGGAACTCCGTGAAGAGCGGCTGGCACCTGCGGTTGAGAGGAGAGGGAGAGGCTACGCCGCCGTGTCCAGCGCCATGCCATCTGCCGCCTTCAGCGTCAGCTCGCACAGCTCGTCCATCTCCTCGAATCCTTGGGCCCCCTCTCCACGCAGCAGGTGCTTCAGGAAGGCGATCTCGATCGCCAGCAGCGCCTCCAGCGGCAAGTCATTACCCTTCTACGTCTCACGGGCCGCGCGCACGCCCACCTCGCGCAGCTCGCGCACGAAGGCGAAGACGGTGTTGGTGACCTGCGCGGCCTGCTCCTTGGTGAGCGGCTCAGCGCCGTCGCACACGCGCTCCAACAGCTCCTCCATCAGCGGCTCTACACGTGAGGCCCACGCGGTGCCGCGACGAATGGCGACGGAGGCGTGGAGATGCGACAAACACTCCAGCGTGTGGCCCAGCCCCGCGAGGTGGAAGTCCTCGGGGAACACCTGGATCACGGACTCGGTCAGGTACTCCTGCGCGATCGGGTCGTTGCAGCTGATGATCTCGTTCACCAGCGCCGGCAGGATGCGCTACGCCTCATGCGCCGCGCTCGGGCTCACGTTGCGGTAGTACGCGGCGTCGATGCCCTCCAGCTGCGAGAGGCAGCCCAGGTTGGTGCCCACCAGCACCTTCAGCTCCTTGCGCTCGTGCTCGCGCGCCTCCTGGTCGCGCGCCTTGCCGCTCTGCATGCGGATCCACAGCCGGTTCATCTCCACGAAGTTGCGCAGGATGCAGTCCACGCTGTCGTTCACGTCGCCACCGTCTTCGCTAGCATGTCAACCAATCGCCGCAACGCACGTCTCGTAGCGGCAGCCGGGGTAGGGGAACTTGTCCTTCATCTCGCGGATGAAGAAGTTGCGCAAGAACAGGCCGCGCATGGGATTCTGGATGCCCTTGCACATCTCCAGTGTGTCGTAGATGATCTTCTTCGCGGGGACCTGCTTCGTGCGGATGCAGCAGCTGCCCACCAGGATCATGAGGTACAGGCGGGGAATGAACGTCGGCGTGTACTGCACCTGCTCGTACAGCTCCTCGCCGCTCACGCCGCTGGCAAGCACCTGGCAGAAGTAGCACTCCACATCCACGAGCTGCTCGCAAATTGCGGTCCGTGCGGGTTAGGGAAATATTAAAATGCGCAATGAGCGGCAATTCGCAGGATATAGACTTCGAAGTAATCCTTGGGACTGAGCGCGCCATTTCTCAGCTCCGACAGCAGCTGCACGGAAGTGTTGATTACCTCTTGGTAGTTGTCTTCATCCTGCGCGTGACACCGAAAGGAACAGCACCCACAATGTACTTTCTCAAGACGAGGCTGACTTGCTTGATTATCGCCAACGAGTCCACCTAAACACTCATGTCGTTGTGGAAAACAGTACCAAATTCTCAGTAGAGGAATCCATGGAATGAAACACCGAATCGATGCAACAAAAGCAAAAAGGATCGAGGAAGAAAAAGGGCCGATTTCCCCTGTGTTTTGGACCAAAAATCACCTCGAAATATGGAATTCCTTTTCCAGAGGGCGGGGCTGGAAGAGCCAAACGAAAAGGACTCCGCACCAATGGACAACGTCAACGGAATTATCTCTGCCTTCTCGAACCTGCGAGTGAATGACACCATGGTGGAGAAGCAGGCAGAGAACGACATCCTGGAGTATATGCGCCATCCGGAGTCCATCCTTTCTTTTATGTACATTATTACCAATTGCGACGTTCCCGTTGTACGTCTCTCGCCAATGCTGCTCATGTGCGTAGTACCGCCAAATGGCCGCTCTCTTTTTGAGAAAGGTGATCACCATCTACTGGAGCATGGTGGACCCGGACGACCAGGAAATGGGTTCGCATTTGCCAAACTCCGTTACTCTGTAGTGAAACAGCAGCTTCTAGATGTGATGGCAAAGGAGTCGTACGAACTCGCCAGACGCGCCATCTGCGGCGTGGTTTCCATCCTCGCCACTTCCGAATTGAAGGAGGGGCGGTGGCAGGAAGTGCTCCAGCGAATGAATTCGGTTTTATAATGTGAATACAGGTGATGCATAGCTCCTCTACAGCACTGCGCCTTCCGAGCGCGAAGTGGGCATGCTGCTGCTGTACTCCCTCCACGAGGTGATCTGCAACTACGTGTCCATCGACAACATCATCGACGTGCTGCGCACGGGCATCACCGACAATGATGCTGCGGTGCGGAGCATGGCAATCAAGGCGGCCTGCGACGTCATCACCTCCTTCATCGAGGAGAAGGAGATCTCCAAGTTCACCTGCCTCATCCCCCTCCTCCTGCAGTCGCTGCAGCAGTCTCTCCAGCAGGGCGACTGCGAGCTGGTGCTTCGGCTCTTCGGACTGTTCGAGGACGCCGCTCTGGACGGGCAGACCTTCCTGGGCGACAACGCACTGAACGTGGTGGTGCTGTGCTGCAACGCGCTGGGCGACGACTCGCTGATGTACAGCCTGCGCGTGTGCGCGGGCGCCTGCCTGATCGAGATGATGACCAACTGCTACGTGCTGAAGGACATCCAGGCAGGGGCTGGTGCGGGAGGTGATGGCTAGAACGCCTTGCCGGCGGTGCTGGAGGCGGTGCTGAACAACCTCAGCGAGGGCGCCAGCGAAGTGGGTGCTCATTGCGTTTCTGACGACTAGGGAGAGGAGGAGGAGGAGGGCACGCCGGGCAAGGTATGCGAGCAGGTGCTGGACACCATTTCCTCTCACTTCAACGCCAAGTCGCCGTCGGCGTCTCTTCTCACACCTAGAGAAGTCACCTCCGCCGTTCTCGCCTTCGCGCTGCCGCGTCTCACCGCACCCTCCTGGCTCCAGCGTCGCGCCGCCGCCACGGCACTCTTCATCATCGTGGAGTCCTGCAACACAGTGCTGCTCCCCTCGCTCGAGACGCTCACGACGCAGCTGCACCCGCTGCTGCGCGACCCGTGTCCCTCCGTCTCGCAGAAGGCCACCTACTTCTTCACGGAGTGCTTCGACTACATCCCCGGACCACTGATGGCTGCTTGTCCCTGGCTGGTGCGCGAGGTGGGTGAGGTGTGTGCGGTAGTGACGAGTGACGCGCAGATGATCAGCACGAACGATGTCTCCATCATGAACAACGGGCTGCTGATTCTGGAGAGTCTGAGTCTGGAGCTGGAGAACGACAAGAAGGACTCGCTGCTCACCATCGTGGTAGGCGCCAGCGTTGGACATTCCCCATAGCCCCTGCTGTTCAACCACCTGAACAACCAGAGCCTCACACTCTCTGTCCGCACGCTCGCCATGAGCTGTCTCACCTGCGTCGTCATGAAAACCCGCACCAAGTTCATTCCCTTTCTCGTGCGCCTCCCGCCTTCTCCTCACCCCCAGGGTCAGACCATCCCCACCGCGCTAACCATCCTGCAGACGCGCGACGAGGACGCGCTGCTGATCCGCCGCCGCGCGCTGGAGTTCCTCAATAAGGTGATTCGCCACTGCGGGTATGACTACGTCGCCGATTCCATGGACTTCATCTCCAACCAGATCGCGGCGCTGCTGGGCGACGGCGAGACGAGCTTCGCGGAGACGGCCTTCGCCTTCTTCAAGGTGCTGGCGAGCGAGGTGGCGGTGGAGGACCCCAAGTACACGCCCGCGCTGCGCGTGCTGACGGCGTACCTGCCCTTCATGATCGAGTTGGTGCGCAACGACAATGGTAGGTGACGGGCTGCTGCGGCGTTGCTCACTCTCTTCAGATTTGCATGTGAAACACCGTCAGAAGGCCAGCGACGAGTTCGGGCGCCTCGGCGGGCAGTTCGACTCGGTGCTGTCGGTGGGCAACGACGAGGACGCCATGGTGACTGCGGGCACCTCCGAGGCCAGACGCAAGGCGGCGGCGATCGACGCGATGGTGGCGATTTGTGAGGTGAGCGTGTGTTGGAGTGGTAAGGAGCAGAACATCCCGCCGCTGTTGGACGCGTACTATGAGGACGTGGTGAACTGCCTGCTGGAGGCGACGGCACACCTGCACGAAGCGGTGCGCGAGAAGGCGGTGAGTGCGCGTGCGGAGCGTGAGGGTTAGTACGAGGGCCTGGAGGAGATGTTGCAGCTGGTGTACAACAGCGAGGACGAGGTGGAGTGGGAGAACGGCGAGTACGACTACGTGCGTGTGGGAGCAGGCTGTGAGGCGTAGTACTACTCGGAGACCACCACCTCGCTGGTCCAGAACTACATGGAGGTGATTCTGCAGTCGCTGGACCAGGAGCCCTCCGCCGACGTGGAGCTGGCCATCCTGTCCCTACTGCGAGTACCTGCACATGCGGGTTATGAAGAATAGACGATGATTGACACGCTGGGCCCGGCGTTCCTCGTGCCGCGCATCGAGGCAGTGTTCGCGCACTTCGCGACGCTGCTGCAGGAGAAGACGGCGTCGCAGCGCATCTATCTGGAGCAGAACGCCATCATCGTGGGCGTGGAGGCCGCCAACACGCACCCGCTCGCCACCAGCGCCATGGACACGCTCGGCTCGCTAATCACCGCCATGGGCGCCAACCCGTCCTTCCTGCCCTTCTACCAGCAGGCCTGGCAGTCCTCGCTCGCCTTCTTCACGCTCTGGAACGCGCCCGACGATCTGATCAGCTGCTACGCGCTCGCCTCCACGCTGCTGGAGACCTTCGGTCCCGACGCGGGCTTCGTGGTGGACGCGGTGCTGAAGATGGTGCCGGACACGGTGCGCAGCCCAAAGGAGTTCTGTCGCGCCAACAGCTTCTACGCGCTGAACCTGATCATGAAGCACTTCCCCGCCGCCTTCGCTTCCTACCTGGACATGGCCGCGAAGGTGCTGGAGGCGGGGCTGGAGGGCATGCCGGGCGATGTGGGCGCGGGCAGTGGCGGTAAGGAATAGAGCGGGCGCGCTGCGGACAACGCGGTGTACGCGTTGGTGCAGATGGACAAGTCGTACCCCGGGCGCTTCGCGGAGACCATCTTCTCGCTGGTGCTGCCGCACCTGCCGCTGAAGGTGGACCTGTACGAGGAAGAGAAGGTGGTGGCGTATCTGATGAACGTGTACGAGACGGACCCCGCGCTCTTCTCGAAGTACGCGGTGGGCGCGCTGACGGCGTACGGACGGTACCTGGACCCCGAGAAGGAGGACGAGGAGTACAAGGTGGGGGGAAGGGAGAGGCGTGAGGCGTAGGACGTGATGGCGGCGCAGCTGATTGAGATGAAGAACAAGGATCCGGAGTTCTTTGACAGTGTGTTGGAGCAGCTGCCGGTGTACGAAAGCTCGTGTATTATGGACGCAATCTCCTATACAGATTGGGGTGTTTGTTCGGGAAAATGCAAGGGTTCTTGTGAACAGGGGAGGGGTATTGTTCATAGAATTGCGTTTTTAAATGGAGGATGGCGCCGCTCTAACGAAACACATCTCCCATCGATTGCCGCGGGAAATGGGTGATAACAGTCGAGGGCAGTCCGCCTCATTCTTATTGAAGAACGAGAGAAGATGGCGTCAAAAGAGGCAGTTACGTGCATTATTGTTGTTTTATTATATGTGTTATTGGAGAGTACTGTCTTCTGGAGACAAACACAGAAGGCAAATGGTGTGTACGCCTATCATTTTAGCTGTAACCCTAACTACTGTAACAAGGAATCGATGAGAATGAATCGACCCGTAAAGCGTTTTTGTAGCGCCCCTCTATTCTGCTCATCGTGTAGATAAAAGTATGCTTCCTGTAAAGAGACTTTCTTCCTTTGCAAGAGCGCCTGTGAACAACGAACCGCGAACGGTTCACAATGACATATGCGTCAATACGCACAGTACGAAGCGTATTGTACACGAGGGGGAATACACCTTCAAGCAGGATCACATCCTGCAGTACTACGAGGGCTCTGTACATGACGAGTCCAATTGGAACCGCACGCATATTCCCTCCTTTGACCACTACGATGTATCCCTAGTTTCCCAAATATCGTTGCTCTCATGCGCGCTCTTCACTCCTAGTGCGGATCGTTTGTTTTACCTGAGGCATCTCCTTCAGCGTTGGGAAGGGTGTGTGCTCCATCGTTTTCTGACGCGTAGACCCATCAGCATCGCCGTCATGGTGAACAAGAGCGAATTGTCCTCCGTCGAGAAATCCATCAAGAGAAGCAACTTCTCGTCCCGTCTTCGCCTCACTCTGTACATTGTCGGAGTGAGCGATCAGCCGGACTGCGTGTACGGGTTTGAGAAGAAAAAGCTGGTGTGTCGCGAATCGCGCATCTACCCTCGCAACCTTCTCCGCAACCTGGCTGTCGACAACACCCTCACCAGCCACTTCCTCCTCATCGACGAGGACGTCTGGCCAGCCTGTGTCCGCATCATCTCTCCATCACTCCTAGACACGGCGTACACGGCACTTACATCCCTTCCCCAAGCCTATCTCGCCAACCCCTTCAACGCGATGATCCTGCCCACCTTCGCTCTCTCCAACTCCGTGCTGAGTCCCTCCATGTGTACAACCCTCCGTTCCTGCGTCGATTCGTACGCCTTCTCCTCCTCCATCACGCACAGCGCCGCGCGCTTCTTCCCCAAGAACAAGGAGGTCCTCGCGGTTTGTCTTCGCCGCGGCAAATGCACCGCGGCAAACCCCGCCGCTCACGTCCCGTTTCCCGCCTCTTTTAACGATAGGACTATCTTCCCGCCAACTGGACGAATCTCCCGCCAACCACCCCCTTCTCCCCGCTGCCCTGCTTCCGCCAGCGCTTCCTGGAACCCTTCGTGATGGTGCAGCGGTGGGCAGAACTCCCGCGATTCGACACGCGTTTTGGCGAGGAGGGTCTGGACAGAGCACAGTGGGTGGAGGCGCTGCGGTACATGGGATACGAGTTTAGTGTGCTGGCGCAGAGCTACGCGGTGGACATGCCCCATCCGACGTGGGAGAAGCGGAGAGAAGTGATGCGTAGATCGGCATTTGCGGATGCATCGGGGACGGAGAGAAAGGGTCCTAGCGCGAACGCGCTGCGTTTGTATAAACAGTTTTTGTATGAATTGCGTGCCAATGTGACGGATGACAGTCGCATTGTGCTGTGCTTGAAGAATCGGGGAACTCATAAGGAGAATTGATAGCAGATCCGAAAAACAATGGACTGTTTCTTTCACATAGCTCAAACAAACACACCATCTCAGATAGGAATAGAAACGGATCCCTTCTTCAATGGTATTATTGGGATGCATTACAACATACTGGAGGCAATCCTCCCTAAAGCGGCACCCCTGTCTGGCCAACCAATTGGGACCATCCATGCAGGGGATGTCTAGCATGATCATCGCCTTCCCGACATTCATACCCTCGTTGTGGGCAATGAACGGGAGACGTTGAATCGCGAGCAGCACACGAGGGAGAAGATTGTAGCTAATGACATAGCCTCCTCCGTCTGCGAAGTAGGGGATGAACGTTTTGTCGCGCAAAAGGGCCTTCGGCACGTAGTGTTTCTTGTTCTTGTTCTTGTAGTTGTACGTGTTCCTCTTCCGGCATTTACCCAAATACAGTTCGTTTCGACGAGCTTCTCGCGATTATGTAAATTGACTGTGTCTGAATGGAAAAATAGCATTCCGCAGTATTCTATGTTGCCTTAGATAGGCATGGTAGGTTATTCATGAGTAATTGTGTGATTCGATGACCAGGCTGCCGTTGGTACTAGAGTACGTGTGAATAGCCATCCTTTGTGCTCAAATCTCCATATGTGTGCAAATGATCTCCTATCCATTGTCTCCTTGGAAGAGCCTTTCCTGCAAATACCGCATCCTTTGTTCCAGTAGAGCAGTGCACGCTGCAGAGTAATGGGATGGATTGAGTAATCTGAGAATTGTCATTGCTCTCTTTCAAATGCCTCTATTCTTTGTGACTTTGATATACTTAGAATCTACTGGATGAATATGTGCTACAAATGAAGAAGGGAGTGTGATTCCCAATCCACCCTTGATTCCTCTCTTGTGCGATTGTATCCTTCTGATGTGCCTCTGGCAGAGTAAGCAATCCGTAGGAACCAATAACTGATGGAAATCATCAAACTGAGCCCTATTCATTTATCGCTCAGTATAATGAACCACAAGTGATAATGAAACTCCCAACCTTCCGGATCTCCACGATTTCACTTTTTCTTTTCTTGATTTCATTTCACCATGAAGAACCTCATTCTGTGCTCTTTGATGCTTTTCCTCCTCTCTCTGTGTACCGAGACAAGCGACGCTCACCTGACCGTATCTTCGCTGAGAAGCGAGGATAAGGCTGTTGACGTGATGGCTTCGTTGCCGAGTAGTATCGGATGGGGTGAGTGAGGTGTAGTATGTGGTACGTATTCTCAACAATGCTCAAATCTCTCTTCCAATGAGTGTATGAGTGGTCTTTCTCCTGTCAATTCTAGCAGGGAAGAGTTTTTTGACAGTGTATGCCACTGAAGATAAGGAGGTGACAAGAATCGTGGAGAGCTTTGTGACCTACTGGGGCAAGAACTGCAATGAGACTGAGGGAATAATCTCAAAGACCTACGACTATTCTGTTCTGAAACAAGACAGAGCGAGTTACTATCTATACGTGAATGACGTCTGGGTGGATGTGACTGGTCTTTACTACACCTCTCTCCACTGCTCCCAGATAAGTGAGTCCCAAAGTGTGCTTGACTGGCAATGCTACAAGGAAGGAAAAGACATATTCGCTACTGATAGAGATTATGTCCACAGTCAGGTCACTGTGACACTATCCTTTGGGAGTGACTTTGCCCAACTCGATAGCAGTAAGTATAAGCTGAGCAATGGTGGCGAGGGAACAAAGTACTGTAAGGGCACGAGGGAAGCGAAGTTTGCTTATACAGGCATTATCGTTGTGGTAGCAATCATCCTGATTCTTCTCATTGTTGGTGCTCTCTGCTATAAGATGAAGGACAACTTCTCATGTGTTTGTTATCCCAATCACACTCATTCCAATCCAATACCTAGCACCATTTGCAAGGTTACCTGACTCTATACCATTTATTTCATTCCTTCCACATGCTATTCTCTTTCGTGTCGTATGCATGAGTGAATTGCGCGTCCTCTACTTGTATAGTATAACCTATTATATATTCCTGTATTCTAATATACACTATATACATACTGCACAACTATTTCTCCTATTGACCTGCAAATTGAAGAAACGCGTGATTCCTTCTCTTTCATGCGGTTTCTCTGCAATCTCACAAACTCCAATATCGGTTCATCTATTCTATGAATGGTTTACCCGATAATTCCATTGCTTGTTGTTATTGTCCTACAAGAAGTGATTTCACTCTTCCTACACCCCTACCCATTGAAATCTTGCAAGGAATCATGAATTGTGTTTTTAATCCTGTCAAACACCCTGTCTTCCCTTCTTCACTCCAATCCTCTTCTTTCTCATCTACCAGTTCAGCACGTATCTCATAATCCATTCCCCATATCCTATCCACTTGTACTCAATACTCTCTCGGAATCACGTACAGTCACGAGAACACTCGCCTCATCGTAATTGCAGAATCTTCAGCCCAACACACGCAATCTATTCACTGTACAGTTCAATCCACCTTATCAAACACTCGCTCTTCCCTTAAACGGACCTCACTTTTCAGATTCTATCAACTTCTCAAGTGATTCCAGCTATGAGTAACTTCTATTTCTGCATTCTCCCCCTGATCCTCCTATCCCTGTGTTCGGGAAGCGACTCAGCCCTATTGCGCAAGGAGACAGCGAATGTGGAGGTGATGGTCGAGCTGCCGGGTTCTCCTCCTCCTCTGCAGTAACCCGTAGTCTGTGGCAAGTATAGCGTGGAGTGTCAAAGAAATGGCGATTCTTGTTCTCTTACCCATTTCCACTGATGACTAGTCTATTCTGAGTCGATTTCTATCTACACGAACAAGGCGAAGAGTGTCAAGCGAATCAACAGAGTGTATTCGGAGTACTACGACTCTTTCTGCGACCCCGTGTCGTCTGACGTGATCACCTACTCCTATGCCTACAACGTGCTGCGATCGACGGGCAACGACTACACCCTCTACACGAAGAGCATCGAAGTGGACTTGTCCGACAATCTGTATGACCGGTTCAACTGCTCGCAGTCCACTCCGTCCAAGAGCGTCGACCAGTGGTTCTGCTACAAGAGCGGGAAGGACCTGTTTGCCAATGAAAAGAGCAAGCTGGGGCAGACCACGACTGCCACTCTGAGCTTCGGAGGTACCTTTGCCATCTTCAACGGAGTCAAGTTTCCTCTTGTCATGGGAGGTGACGAGTCGGGCTTTTGCAACGAGGAGGACATCTCCCAGACGATGATTCTTGTAGTGATTGTTATTGTCGCTATAGTCTTCTTCCTGTGCTGCTGTATTTGCTGTTGTCGAAATATGTGTTCATAGTCGTCCCCTGTTTGTTTCGCACCCAAAACGGCGAATTGGCTCGATCACCCATTCCTCAAACAGCCACAGTAATGACTGAGAAGCCTTCTCCTATTGCAATCAACGGAGAGGTAGCAACAAAGGCGCTGATTTCGCTGCGCACCTTTGCCGCGACCCCGAGAAAGGGAAAAACGGCCGTTGAAAGAACTTCCGGTGATATGATCCGTCTTATTCTGGGACTGAAAGATAAGGAGGAGTATAAGAACGGAAAGAAGGTCATTATCCATCTCCCCTTCCCCACTGAACTAACCACAGATGAGTACGAGATTGTCTACATTTCAAAGGGCGATGCGTCGGTCCTGAGAGACAAACTGTCCGATGTCCCCCATCTGACTACAGTTCCATCCATCTTCCCCCATTATGCGTAGTATCTATCCTTCAACAGCATGAAGAAGTTGGTGCAAACGAGAGAAGCAAAGGCGGAGTTCCTGCGTCATTATCGCTACATCCTCTGTGACGAAAGAATAAAGCGAGACATGTCCTTCACGTTCGGCGAGGCCTACCTGAATAAGGGGCACATCATTCCCGTGAAGGTGAACGAAGTCCCCATAGAGAAGATCACGCGCAGCATGAATCTGCTTCTGCGGTCCTACGTCGTCCGTATCAGTGGCTGTGCTTTGTACCCCCTCCATTCCTCCATTATAGGTAGAGAATGCCGTATTGGAAGAACTATGCTGGACAACAAGACGATCATCGCGAACTATAACGCTGTGCACTATCGAACAGCGAGTTCACTCATAGGTTATGGCGAAGCTGCTACAGTTTGTCAATGCGGAAGACATTCTTTCTCTCTCCTTAAAGGTTTGGTTCATTCGCGTTGCTGAAGCGTAGACCGATTACAGCGTGAGCTTCCCCATCTTCCAAGCAAACCCCGTTGCAGAGAAGGAATACGTAAAGGAGCTCACGCCGCAAGAGAAGAAGCAGTTAAAGTTCAAGGAGAAGCGGTTGAAGGATTGGAACAAGAACAGGGTGAAGCGCGAGTTTGTCCCCAAAATCCGTCCTCACAAGCCCTTATTGCCTGTTTGTTGTAGAGTCTCCCTCCATTGCGCCTTTCTCTGTCAACCACTTCCCTTGCTAAGCGCCTCGAAAACAGAAGAGGATCATGATTCGACGGCTGCAGAACGGGATCTCTTTGTTTCGTCATCGAACGAATCCACACTTTCTTTTTCGTAGCCTGTGGAATAGCATGGAAACAACACCGAGAGAGTGTGATTTGTACAGTGTAGTTGCTGTTCTTCCCCCTCAATGGGTAGAAGTCTGAAGAGGATCCGATGACTGTAATCTGCTCGTGTTGCAACAAGCGTTGCTGCATTGCGAATAACAACGTGGGAAGCTGCGGAGTTCGCTACAACAAGGATGGAAAGCTGTATCTTTCCATCTACGGGTACCCCTGCGCTGTCCACATCGACCCCGTTGAGAAGAAGCCGCTGTATCACTTCCTGCCCAACACCGCCATCCTCTCCATCGGAACGATTGGCTGCAACTTCAAGTGTCAGTTCTGTCAAAACTGGGACATTTCCCAGGCAGTGAAGCCCTACAAGGCGACATTCAGAGAGAAGTCGAAAACGGAGGCGTGCGATATCGAGGATCTTTCCTGCCAGCTCCAGAAGATGGGAAAGTACTACTCACCCGAGACTCTCGTCAACATGGCGATTCGGAAGGGGTGCAAAAGTATTGCCTTCACCTACAACGAGCCCACGATTTGGGGAGAGTACGCACATGATATTTCGAAGCTGGCACACGAGAAGGGACTGAAGTGCGTGTATGTGACAAATGGCTACATGACGGAGGAACACCTTCAGTACATCCAACCGTATGTCGACGCGCTCAACATCGATCTGAAGGCGTGGAACGGCAAGTTCTACCGCCAACTCTGCGGCGGCAATGTCGATTTCGTGAAGCACAGCATCGAATACGCCGTGCAGCTGGGATTCTGGGTGGAGGTCACGACGCTGATCATTCCGGATGAAAACGACTCCGATGAGGAGTTGACGAAGATTGCCCAGTTTTTGTACGACATCAAGCCGACGATTCCGTGGCACATTTCGGCGTTCCACCCGGACTACGAGATGACGAACAAGAGCCGCACTCCAGAGTCGACATTGAAGAGAGCGTATGCCATTGGCAGAAAGGTGGGTCTGAAGAACATCTACGTGGGCAACGTGCACTCGAACGGAGACGAGGACACGTACTGCAGCGAGTGCGGAGAGAAGCTGATTCAGAGAGACTGGTACGATGTGCATGTGCTGAACAAGCCGGTGTTCGACGGCGTGTGCTATAAGTGCGGTGCGAAGCAAGACGGCATCTGGGAGGAGTCGCCTGTTTGTAAGAAACACTCGAGAATACAGGATGTGCGGGAATCTCGATCAGCCGTCCCGACGTGGCTCTCACGATGCGGTCCATCACCGACGGCGCGAACTCGTCGTCCATGCCGGTCAGATCGGGAAGCAGAATGAGCTTCGCCCCCTCCACCTTCTCCGCCTGCCGCAGCACGCTGTAGATGTTACGCATGGCCTCCTGCACGTCGCCCTTCTGGGACAGCTCGAGGCAGCGCAGACAGAAGGGCTTGTACGCGTCCAGCAGGTGGTTGAAGTCGATCACCACCGTGCTCTTAATGCGATCCTGCACCAGTGAGGGCATGGGCGTGCCTTCCTTCAGTTGGACCTATCATTGAGGGGAGAAGCAGGAGCGACCAGGTAGGTGTCACAGTAGGGCGCGTAGTGCGTGATTAGCTGTCCGGGCGCCACCTGCGCCTCCTTCATCGCCATCGGAACGTGCTTCACGGGCTCGGTGATTCCCATGGCAAATCCGCCCGTGCGAAGACAATCGCGGAGGGAATTCTCCGTGATGCCGCCGCGGCGGAAAAGAATCATCTGGTGCTTCTCGCAGTCAATGCCGACGACGGTACTTTCAATTCCCACGTTGCACACACTACGGATGAAATGGCCATGCAGCTCGCACACTTCTCCGCCGTCCAGGATTTGAACCGGCCAGTCGTGGAGATCGCTGTACACGTGCTCCGCTCGCGTCGGAGAGATGTGTCCGAACTTGTTGGCGGAAGGGGCTGCAATCGGGAGTCCGGACTAGATGTGAAGGAAAGAGAAAATAGCAACGACACGGAGCAGCTCGCGGACAATCTCGTGCTTGGGGCAGCGGAACCCCACCTTTCCCGTGCCCGCAGACACTAGGCATTACACCCATATAGTGGAGCAACATTCCTTTGGCAGAATATCCCGAGCCTTCATCACAATGGTTAAGGGACCCGGCCAGAAGGTATCTGCCAGGTGATGGAATACGCGACGCTCCTACGCATCAAAGCAAAGCACAAAGGATGACTTCATCGCACACATCTATGTATTTCTCCGCCTCTTCCTTCGACAGCACGTGCACAATGACAGGATCTATCCATTATAGTTACTAGCAACGGTCCCACCATTAAAGGGACGATTCTTTGCTTTGAAAATGTCACACACGGCATCCCGGTTCAGCGCGTTGGCCCCAAGTCCGTAAACCGTTTCTATCGATGAGCAGAGCACCATGAAGCAGTACCCGTGGGAAAAGCGACGAGTCCACCATCATGTAACACTTTCGCGCAAAACTGGTAGTTTTCCGCGGTCGGTTTCAGAATTTGTGCTTTCATCAGTCGTAAAAGTCGTAGATGCGAAAGCACCATATCAATCTGACGACGATTGATTGTTGGGATCCCAAGGGTTGGTTCCGCGAGAGAACCGCGGTCTTCGCCTGAGAGGCCCCCAATCCCAAGAAATGGAGTGCATGGTGGCCGAAATAAGTTGGAAATGCGGAATTCAAGAAGTTGCTGTAGTGCGAAAGAGCGATTCAAATCAAGCCATTGATTGAAGGTGGGAGGGAAGAAGGACGTGTAATTCTGTAGAATGGGCAGAAGGGATAAAAGCGAAGAATACAGCGACTATTCGGATAGTTACTCGGATTACTCCTATAGTTATGGCTCTTATTCAGATTAGTAGTGGTCTAGAGGTCTGCACTCATATCTAGTTCCTATTCCTATTCCGATTCGGATTCAGACGATCACAAGAAAGATCGAAAGGAGAATCGCTCTAGATCGTACAACCACTCGAATTTGTGATTGTAACGCATAGGCGATCGGAGAGGAAGGAAAAGCGGGAATCCCGTTCAAAAGACGAGCAAAAGTGAGTCCTATAGTTTTGAATACTCATTTCTAGAGAAACCAAAAAGGAAGAGTCACGAAAGCGGTCTCGCTCCCATTCGCCAAGGAAGAGCGAGAAGAGCGCAAAGCAGGAGGAGCAGAAGGTCGAGGCCCCCACACTCATCACTCCGGAAGTGAACAACAGCCGCGCGGGAGGTGTGTACATTCCTCCCTTCAAACTGGCCCGCATGCAGACCAACACCGACGACAAGAGTTCTCCCGCGTACCAGCGCCAGACATGGGAGGCGCTGCGCAAGTCGCTGAATGGCATCATCAACAAAGTCAACGTCGTGAACATCGGCAATATCATCCCCGAGCTCTTCCAAGAGAACCTCATCCGCGGTCGCGGCCTGTTCTGCCGTGCCCTGATGAAGGCACAACTCACCTCGCCCGGCTTCACGCACGTGTACGCCGCCCTTGTAGCCATCGTCAACACGAAACTCCCAGAGGTGGGCGAGCTCCTGCTGAAGCGTGTAGTGTTCCAGTTCCGCCGTGCGTTCAAGCGCAACGACAAGTTGGTGGCAGTGTCGCTGGCGCGGTTCATCGCACACCTGGTGAACCAGCAGGTTGCCTCGGAGCTGTTGGTCCTTCAGCTGATCTTCCTGCTGCTGGAACACCCGACCAACGACTCGGTCGAGATCGCAGTGAACGTGACGAAGGAGTGCGGGCAGTACCTGAGCGAGGAGTGCAGTGAGGGTCTTAACCGTGCGTGTGGCGACGTGTGGTGAAGCGTAGAAGTGTTCGACGCGTTCCGACACATTCTCCACGAAGGCGAGATTGAGAAGCGCACGCAGTACGTGATTGAGCAGCTGTTCGCGGTGCGCCGCACCAATTTCGAGGTAGTGTGCGGAGTGTGGGGCTAATGGCAAGGAGTATCCTCGGATGGCACCGGAGCTGGACCTGGTGGAGGACGGAGATCAGATCACACATCGCGTGAGCCTGGACGACGTGATCGACAAGCAGGAGCACTTGGATGTGTTCCATGTGGACGAGAACTTCGTGGAGAACGAGGCGACGTGGAACAAGATCAAGGCGACGATTCTGGGCGAGGAGGAGAGTGAGAGTGAAGAGAGCGAGGAGGAGAGTGAGGAGGAAGAAGAAGATAGTGAGGAGGACGAGGAGAAGAAGATGGAGAAGGGTGTGGATTAATAGGAAGAATGAGAAGTAGAACTGCTGATCGAGGACCAGACGGGGCAGGACACGGCGAACCTGCGGCGCACGGTGCGGGCTGAGGCGAGCGTTGAGAGTAGATCTATTTGGTGATCACGTCGTCGCTGGGCTTCGAGGAATGCACGCACAAGCTGCTGAAGCTGAGTCTGCGTGAGGGCCAAGAAGTTGGGGCGTGGGGGGCGAGTGAGAAATAGATCGAAGTGTGCAACATGCTGATTGAGACGTGCAACCACGAGACATGGATGAACCAGTTCTACCCCAACGTGGCACAGCGTCTGTGCATGCTGGAGAAGAAATGGCAAGACGCCTTCTGTCAATGCTTCGTTGACCAGTTCGAGCGCATCCACCAGCTTGCGACCCCCCGAATTAAGATCAACGCCATGTTCTTCGGGTACCTGCTGAGTGTGGACTGCCTGCCCTGGGACCTGCTCAGCATCATTCACCTGACGGAGAACGACACCACCTCCTCCTCGCGTATCTTCATCAAGGAGCTGTGAGCGATGCGGTACGGGCTAAGGCGCAGGCTGCTGAAGATGTCCAACCTGCTGGGCCTCAAGGAGCTGAACGCGCGCTTTCAGGCGCCCGAGCTGCGGAGCGAGCTGGTGGGCATGTTCCCGCGCGACAACAGCAACGACGTGCGCTTCGCGATCAACTTCTACACCTCGATCGGTCTGGGCGGTCTGACGTGAGGACGCGAGGGTGCGGTGACGCGTAGAGAGGAGCTGAGAAAGACGCTGGAGGCGCTGCGGGCGAGGAAGGCGAAGCAGTGATGGGGGTGTTTGTTGAAGAAACAGAGCACTTGAAAACGCTAAGGCGAATGAAGGAGTATTCGAGGCGCGAGCGCAGCGCGTCGATCTCCTCCGTGATCTCCGTCATGCCCTTCACCGTGTCGCTCGCGTAGCACAGGTCCCAGTAGCACCGCACCGCGCCGAACTCGCGCCGCATGCTGCCCTGGCACGTCACGTTCCCGCAGTGGTCGTCCGTCAGTCTCTAGCCCTCACGCCCACAGCCCTGCCCCACCGCGCGCGCCGAGCGGTAACCGCACATCACATCGTCGCACACGAACTCGCTCTGCAGCACGCGGGCGATCATGCGATGACAGTACAGCAGCAGCACATTACGCAAGTACTCCGTCGTAAACACCGCGCCACACTACGCCTCACTCCATAGAATAACACTCACAGCACACCGCAGGCCCACACAACCCTCTCGCATCAGCGGCAACACGCCCACGAAGACGAAGTCACGTCGGCACGCCGCACAGTGCAGCGGAATCGGGTCCACGCGCGCGTACATCGTCTCGTAGTCGGTGCGCTCGGTGCGCGGCTTGAACTGGCAGGCGAAGTTGGCGCTCTCGGCGGAGTACTCCTCGGCCGTCGCCACCTGGTATTCCAGACCGAGGCAGCTGCAGAGGTAGGAGCGCGGAATGTCGTCCAGCGGCGCCACCAGACGCGACAGCGTGGGGAGCAATTGATTGCGAAGGTACCAGTCCAGGTCCGGCTACGGTGAAAACGGACAGGAGGGGGAACCTGGAGCGCGCCGTTGGAGGAGCGGATCTCGGGGATGCTGAAGGCGCGATCTCCCAGCATCTTGGAGGGAAGCGGGTGGTTGGGATCCGTCGACACGCAGATGATGTAGCGAATGAAGTCGCCGGCGTGGGGGTGAAGGAGAGACGTGGCGGCAGACAAAGGATATGTTCATGATCTGTCCGGCCTTCTGCATCCGGAGGGCGACGACGACGTGGGGGTTGTTGGCGTTGTTCTTGGAGTCGTAGTCCCGTAGTGAGTGCGTGAGGGATTTGGTAATCACGTACTGCTCGAGCGGAATCTTCCCCTCCTTCATGTTCTGCGCCAGGTTGGTCAGGTACTCTCCGATTTTGATGCGGAAATCATCGCGCGAGATGTCGCTGAAGAGATAGTTGAGCAGCTGGTTTCCCGCGGTTTTCGTAATGATGGACCAATCGCGGCGAACGAGGTCGATGCCCTTCACTTCGCGCTGCGTGTTCACTTCTCCGTTCACAACGGACACAACCTTCAGTGCTGCGTACTTCTTCTTCTTCAGAAGCAGCATCCGCTTAAACACGTAATCGACATCGATCTGGAGGTACGTGTACCGTTTGTTGATTTCCTTCTTCAGACTCTCGCCGATGCGCATACACTCCGTGTAGTCCTTCACGCCCGTGTTAATCATGATCGAGTCCGTGTCTCCGTACACCACCGTGTACCCCGCCTTCTCCGCCAGCTGCAGCGTGCTGTGTAGGATGAACCGGCCCTAGCCCTCACCTTCTCCCGCCAACCGTACCGTCTGCGTCACCGTGGAGGCAATCTTCGTCGCGCAGAACCGGCTGTTCGTGAAGCCCAGACAGCCGTACATCGAGTTCGCCAGGATCTTCAGCGCCAGCTGCTTGATGTCCAGCTGTTTCCGCTTCAGCTTGTCCTTCTCGCCCTTGATCAGCGCCTTGATCTCGCGGCGTTTCTGCACCAAATACCGGATCATTTTTGGCAACGGCGCCAAATGCGCCTCGTCGACCGTATCCGGCAGCCACGGCACTACGCGTCACTCCCGCCATCCGCACGCACGAGTTATCTGTGCGTCCTCCTTCACCACCACATCGCCGTCTTCGTCGGCGTCCTGCGCCTCCTCCTCCTTCTTCTCGCGCCGCACGGTGGTGTAGCACAGGTTGTACTCCTGGATGATCGACGGGTACAGCGAGTTGAAGTCCAGCACCACGATGTAGTCGTCGTACAGCCCCGCGCGCGGTTCCAGCACCAGCCCGCCCTCGTACTTCGACTGCCGCTTGCCGCGCTTCTCCTTCGGCTGCTTGTCGGGGACGATGAAGCCCAGCTGGTGGAAGCCGTGCAGGAGGTAGTATTCGACGCGCTCGCTGCGGTTGGAGCGAAGGCAGTGACTCCACCAGAGTCCGGAAATCGTGGCGATTTGGTGCGTCAGCGGAACGATCTGCAGGCCGAACATGAGCTGCGCCACGGCATTCACGTTGATCAGCAGCGAGCGGAGGAAGAGGCACAGCCGGTCCGCCCGCTGGAACACGGCCAGCACCTGAGCGTTCTCGAACTCGCTGGCATGCACCGCCGTGTACTTCTCGCACAGGTACGGCAGCCCGTAGTCGTCCTCCTTCGTCAGCTCCTTCGCCGACGTGTACGTGTCCACCACCAGCCGCCCGCACAGCAGCACCGTCGGCAGGTCCGTCGCCAGCACGCGCGGCAACGGGCCAGAGCGGCGCAGACGGCCCAGCTTCGCCCACGGCAGCTTCAGCCGGATGATGCGCGCCTGCAGCGCCACCAGCGCGTTGCCCACGATGTTGTGGCCCACCACCAGGTCGGGGTCGGCCGCCGCCACGAACTCGAACAGCAGGCGCAGCAGCTCCGCCTCGGAGCCCAGCACCACGGGCTGCAGACGCTGCTTGGCCAGCTCCTGCTTGAACTGGAGCGGGTAGGTCGTGACGGGACACACCCACTACACGTCACGCCTCCACCCCGTCCGTACGCAACAGCCGCGCACGGGAGTCTGGTGCGTGCGGTCCGTGTCGCGCACGATGTCGATGCCCTCGTACACAGCGGCCGCGGCGGCGCAGATCTGGGTCTGGTTGTTGTCGGGTCGTGTGATGGCGGACAACTCCAGAGACAGCACACGTAGCGTAGGCGGCGGCAGCTCCGCCAGCACTTGCAGATTCCCACGGATCTCGGGCACGGCGAACTCGTGCTGGCAGAAGGACTTCTTGCTGGGGCTGACGGAAACACCGCCGATTTCGAGCCACTGCGGACCCTTCACGCCGCATTCCAGCGCGAACGTCTCCGCCGCCCTACGCGTGACTTCGATCCGCGGTCCGTACGAAGTGGTGCGCCCGAACACGTGCTGGAACGTGCGGCCACTCTCCCGCGGGAACACGGGGTAGCGTCCAGGGTACACCAGGTGCACGTAGTCCGTCTACGCGTAACCGCGCCCACGCACCACCACCTCCTCGGTGGGAATGCCCTCGATCTCGAAGGCGTACTTCTTGCGGTCCACGCGGAAGCCGATTTCACGGGTATTTTTGACAAGGGGGGAGAGAATGTCCAGAACCTCCTGCTTCACCTCGGCGACGGAGCAGCGGCCGCCCTCCCGTTCCGCGGGGAGGAAGAAGAGATGGCGGGAAATGTTGCCGACGACCACGCACACGCTCTCGGTGCGGCTGCCGACGGGCACGCGCCCGAAGAGGAAGAGCTGCCCCGGCGCCACACTGGCGTCCTCGAACACCTCCGTCATGAAGAAGCGAAGCGTCGTGCTGTCATCGCCCGTCAGCAGCGTCGCGGACGCCGCCGCCGTGGGGTTGGAGGGGTTGGCGGGCTGCGGAGCCTGGGCCAGCGAGGCGTCGACTTGCTCTAGCGGTGAGGGGGCGTGGGAGCACCAACGGTCCTTCAGGCGGTCCAGCAGGCGCGCCAGACTCTCCTCGTTCTCCGTCGTGTCCGTGCGGAACACGGGTGGTGTGGGCAGCGTGGCCTGTGTAGCCTGTGCGGTTTGCGTAGCTTGCGTCGCTTGCGTGGGCGGCACGTCGCCCAGCAGGGCAGCCAGTTCCGCTTCGTTGATCTCGTCCTCGGGGGCCTCGGCGCCCTCCAGAATGCGCATCGCCTCCTCGTCGTCCAGCGACACCTCCCGTGCAGGCAGTGCAGCAGCAGTAGACGGCTTGGCAGCAGCGGTGGAGGCGGGCAGAGAAGCAACGTGAGGTTCTGCTTCGTACTCTTTCAGCAGGTTGCGACTGGCCGCTTCGGTGCCATCCTCGCTCAGCGTGGAGTGCTGCTGCGCCTCCGACCAGTCCACGCTCTCGTGCGGCAGCGGCAGGTCGACGTCCATGTCGGGAAGATCACCATCATCGGGGATGGAGGCCATCTTGGACGGCTGCGAAGACTCTGGCCGCGAGATGGGACGCTTCTGGGAGGCCTTCTTGCTGGGGAGGGGCATGTCGTCCTCATCGTCGAAGCGAAGGAAATCCTCTAGCGCATCTACAGGTACAGACACAACACAATGCTACTTTCGTCCATCACGGTGGCTTTCTTTCCGGAGGGTTGGCTTTCCTCCTCCTTTTGTGAATGCTTCTTTCCCTTGCCGAAGAACGATTTGTCAATCCTTCCCAACATCGAATCTTTGCTCTCATTCAGCTTCTTCTCTCCTCGCTTCAGCAGCTTCTTGCTCAACTCCCCATTGCGATAGAACGATTCTACTCGTTATCGCCCATCCACTAGACGCTACCCATTTCGTCCTCTTGGATTTCACCAAAATCATCCTCGCCGTTATCAAAATACTCATAGTTGCTGGCGCCTCCCTTTGCTACACAATCAATACCCTCTGCCCCATCCCGTACAGTCGTTCACAACGAATTGGCCCTGTTTCCGGCGATTTGTGATGATGCGGTTGTATTCCTCCTCGCTCACGACATCGTAGACATTTTCGATCTAGAATGATAGCGGGAAGGGAGAAATACAAACCTCGTGAAGCTGCTGCTTCTTATCCTCCTCTAGCTACAGTATCAGACCTAGCGATGCAAATGGTCCTACATCACGTCGGGCCTTCGACGCCCTATCCGCATTTCGTCTAGATCTCCTTCTTCCTTCCATTGACCAGGAATTGGTTTGAATAATGCGTGGAAAAGATTTGGCGGGTTTCGGAGGCAAACCGAGAGAGGAGCGCCGTCACAGAAAGGACGTGGATCTGTTATGTTGAAGTGAAAACACCCGTTTGGTGAAGTGTGGACAGAATCAACACTCAATCGCGTTCTATTCAAAAGGGCTTCAAATATGCTGATAACCACTCAAACTGGGTTGTTCCGATGACGAAAGCGATCATTCTTCTTTTCCATCATGGACGAGTATGACCCTATGGATGCTTTTATGGCATCGAACGAGCTTCAGAAAGCCATGGACGATGAGAAGTGGAAGGAACACACGGGAGGAGGTCGATTGAGTCAGAAGCGGGGGACGGAAGAAATGGACACAGACGTGGTGTCGCATCCCACGCAGCAATTGCTGAGGGGTTTGCAGAAGCCAATGGAGAAATCGTCCTTCGGAATGCGGATGCTCGAGAAGATGGGCTTCAAGCACGGAGAAGGACTCGGAAAGGACGGAACCGGAATCAAGGAGCCAATCCAAGTGAAACTCAAGTATGACAAGCTGGGCATCGGAAGTGAAGAAGCGGAACAGAAGAAGAGGGAGGAGACAGAATATCAACGCAATCTAAAAGCCCTGCGCCAAGAGCTGTACTATAACATGAAGGTGCAGGTGTATAAGGACCATGTGAAGGAGAAGGCGAACATCCGGAATGTTAGGAAGGACCTGCGACAGGCGCAGGACGCCATCGAGATGCTGGACGAGGAAAACGGCCGGCCAAGGAATAAGCTACTGCTTGGAGACGACGAAGACTGCGACGTGGACGTGCTAACAGCCCACCTGGGTCGCATGATCGAGTACCTGCGGACAACGTACCACTACTGCATCTACTGTGGCTGTACGTATAACGACGATGACGATATGAACGCAAACTGCCCCGGCTGGGGAAGGGATGTTCACTGACCCTGTTTCTTCACAATCAACCCGTGTGTGAGCAAAACGAGAGTAATTAAGAAACACACAGTCACATATGATTGCGTCTAAACGAAAAACGATGAAGTCAGCTTAGTGACCTCCGGAAGAGGGGTAGCCGCAGAAGGTCTTCCATGTATCGTAGATCCACCACTGCAGACCCGTCAGCGTACCGATCATGAGGATACGAG